>Ga0169931_10004399_pt1 | contig 21939 bp, 23 predicted proteins | sample Kivu_15m_20L_FD_129675 | JGI IMG/M metagenome (GOLD analysis project Ga0169931, IMG submission 129675) | Freshwater microbial communities from Lake Kivu, Western Province, Rwanda to study Microbial Dark Matter (Phase II) - Kivu_15m_20L... | ecosystem: Environmental > Aquatic > Freshwater > Lake...
AATCGTGATAAGGTCAGACAGGGAGTAGCCCTCATGTCTCAAAATGAGGCAGTGGGCACGTTGGCGCACCTGATGATGGCGGCTGTAATGATAAATCCGTTGAAGCAAGCCCAAGGTCTCAGGGTAGATATCTCGGATCACTAAATGATGGGTTGGCATCTTCAGTTCCCTGTCTCCTAAACCTGACATAACTTATACTCTAGATCGAGGCAATTTATTATGTCCACCTACTTATAACGCTAAGGTTATCTGCAGCGGGTGATGGGCAACGTTAAACCTGTTGTCAGAACACATTTCTTATCCGATCGCTCACCCAGGCATTTGAATCACCTGCTCAAACTGGCGTTGCTTTGCCCTGGGGTCAATCCCCAGCAGCCGCACATAATTGCCGGGGTGTGCTGCCAAAAATTGCTCGATCTGGTCTAAAACCTCAGATTCCTGGGTCGCTGCCAGTGTGGGGCCGCTCTGCCAAGACCCTGCTTTAAACCGGCGGGGGTCAGCATACTCCAAACCCACCCGGTGCCCGAGTCGGAGTTGTTACCGTACCTGGGCCACAGCTTCGGCACTCAAACGGCCAGCCGTGGATCTATGAACATTGCTAGAGCCACCGTTACCCTCGGAGTGCCCATGGGCCGAGGTTTGCCACCCGGTCAGGCAGGCTACATCGTTCGCACAGCGATCGCCCGCCAGCAGCACCTGGTTGATATCAACCACATGATGAGAGAAAGCGCGATCGCTGATATCCTGGCCACCCTAGCCAGACCAAAATCTCTGTGTTAATCTTTGTAAAGAAGACTTGAAAAAGTAAAGCCCTTACACATTCGGAGATTAACGGTCATGGAAAACAGCGAAAGCAAGTTTGGGTTTGTTAACTTTGCCGAAACCTGGAACGGCCGCCTGGCTATGTTGGGCTTCGTGATCGGGGTCGCCACCGAGTATTTGACCGGCCAGGGCATTCTGACCCAAATTGGCCTGATGTAAGCTATTGAGCCAGCTCTAAGATTTCTTCAGCCGGGGTGCGGTCGCACTCCGGCTTTTTCAGCTCACTACGCCGCTACTTCCAGTGTCCACGTTTCCCAGCCCTGACTCCGGTGGCCAGTGCCAAACGCCTCAGGGTGGAAAATCTCCGCCAAAATCTCCAAAGACTCCACCAGGCGAGGGCCAGGTCGATTGAAGTACTGATTGCCATCCACCAGGTAGACTTGCCCCTGGCGCACGGCCTTAAGGGTAGACCAGGCAGAATGATGGGTTAGCGTTTGGGCTTCGCGGCGGGTTACCGCCAGGTCGTAGCCGCAGGGCATAATCACGATGATCTCAGGGTCAGCAGCAATCAAGTCCTCCCAGCTAATCCAGGGAGAGTGCTGCCCTGGGGTGCCAAACAGCGAGGTGCCACCGGCTAGCTGCACCAGTTCTGGCATCCAGTTACCTGCTGCCATGAGCGGCTCGATCCATTCAATGCAGGCGACGGTGGGCTTAGACCCACAGGCTGCCGCCTGGGTCGCGCAAGCCTGCACTCGACCTTGCAACCCAGCCACCAACGCCGCTGTTTGCTCGCCCCCCAGCGCCAAACCCACTCGCTCAATGTCGGCCCACACATCCGCCAGATCGTTTGGCTCCAAGGAAATGATCTGTGGCTGGCTGCCGGTCAGTTGCGCCGCTGCCGCTTCTACCTCTGCCAAATTGACAGCGCAGACCTCGCACTGCGCCTGGGTGAGAATGTGGGTCGGGCGTAGGGCCTCTAGCACCTCCAGATTCACCCGGTAGACGCTCAGGGCCGAGGTGAGCAAATCGGTCACGCGCTGGTGAATGGTAGCGCTGTCGCCCTCTGGGTCAAATTTGGGGGCGGTGCAGACGGGTAGGGACTTTACCGCTGGGGGATAGTCGCACTCGTGGCTGCGCCCCACTAGACAGTCTCCCAATCCCAAGGCGTCTACCATCTCGGTAGCACTGGGAATCAGCGAAACAATCCGCAGCGGGTGACTGGCAGAATCAGCAATGTTCATCGGGCACCGAGGAAGGGATCTAAGTTGTACACGACAGCCATCTCGGCTATTTTAAAGGGATAGGCCAAATGCTTATCCCACAGGACTTTTAGCGAGTCAACAACACCTAGCTTAAACCACCCCACCCGCAAGGTACAAGGGCAGTTTTTAGTCAAGCGAATGATGACAGGGGCAGTAGGGTAGAAACCCAAATTGGGAATCTCGCACCCCGCACCCGGTAACCGATCCTCTCGCCAATTACTCGGGCAGAATGACGCAATTTTTTTCTGAGTAGCCAATCTTCCCGTTCCGCTCTAGCTCTTGCATCAGGCGGGTGACGGTGACGCGAGAGGTGCCGATGGCATCAGCCATATCCTGGTGAGTCAGCCGCAGCTGAATTAAGTGCCCCTGCTCAACCGGGCGACCAAATTTGAGGGCCAGCCAGCCCAATAGCTGCTGCAACCGCTGGGGAACCTGGCCCTGGCGAAAGCGAATTAGCTCTTGCATCTGGTGCAGGTGCGATCGCATCACCTGCTGAAAGTTCCAGCATTGATCTGGATCGAGCTGAATGGCCCGACTACAGTCGGCAATAGCCTCGTCGTAGCGCTCTAACTGAACCAGGCTAAGGCAGCGATCGCCCCACTCTGCCTCCCGGTCGGCAGGGCTGCTTAGAACCAACTGCCTGCCTGGGTGCACTGCTGCAGGGACCATGGGGGCGGCTGTGGTCGGCCCCGGCCAGCCCAACCACAGCACCAGCGCCAGGCAAAGGCCAACGATTTTGGATGTTGACCACGTTACCGCCGCCAATGTGGCAAGCCGCACAATTGTTGCCAAAAATCTGGCCACCGTGCCCTAAATCTGCCGCCTGAGCCACCGGAGCTATCCACAGGGCAAGGGCGGTTACGACCGCCGCCATTGCCAAAGAAAGTTTTCGCATAGGTTCTAAACCTCGTCTAGCTTGAAACCCGGAGTTTACCCTCACCCTAAATCCCTCTCCCTGGGAGAGGGACTTTGAAGTCCTTTCCGGCTCCCCTCGCCCTTTGGGAGAGGGGCTGGGGGTGAGGGCCAGAACTACGGTTCTCAACATGGACTTGGTTCTATCGACAAAATTTCTCTCGCGAAGCATTGTCTGGGCAAGGCGCTTTGAAATCAAAAGACAGCCCGTCAACTATTACAGATTGGAAACTTAATCTAGTGGCGGGGGATTAGGTTTACGGCGCACGGTGCTAGGTGTAAGGCAGATCCGTGAACCGTGTACCTTGAACCGTATACCGAAAACCGTGTAGCGTTAACACTAGGCCAATCCTTTCATCCCTCGTCCCCGATGTCTCCGCTCCCCCACCATCGACCTCGCCAGCTTTCTCTTGGGCCGCTAGAGGCCCAAGAGAAAGCTGGCCATCCTCTGGGCTAGGGGCAGCGCTACGGTGAAAGAGATTCACGATCACATCCTGGCCGACCCCGATCGCGACTTGACCCAGGCTTCGGTGACCACGGTACTCCAGCGGCTGGCAAAGAAAGGCTGGCTGCGGCGTGAGGCAAAACCCCAGGGCGAAGGGGAGCGCACCCGCCGGGTCTATTGCTGGCAGCCCACGGTGTCTCAGCAGGAGGCCAATGTGTTGGTGGCCCACCAGCAGCTTCAGAGCTTTTTGGCGGTCGGTAGCCCTGACTTGGTAGCTGCCTTTGCCGATAGCCTCGACATCGCTGAGTTGGATCAGCTCGATGCGATCGCCGCCCGCCTACGTGCCCTACGCCATGCCCAACAACCCAGCCGAGGGGAGGAAGAGTAATGCACGGCAGTTTACTATTGCTCACTGGATTAGTAGCGGTGGTGTGGCGGTGGCGGTGGCGATTCTCCTGCGGAGACGCTACGCGATCGCCCACTGGCCCCTGGACCGCCCGCTGGCAGTCGGCCCTCGTTGCCTTTTGTCTACCGCCGCTGATGGTTACGATCGCCGCCGGAGCGGTGCTCTCCATGGGTCACCACGGCACCATGATGGGTTGGAGCGTCAGCCCTCTGGGTTGCTGGGTCAGCCTGGGGGCGTTGGTTTTTGCCAGTGGCGTTGTGGCCCATACGCTGATTAAGACGGCTGAGACCCAGCTGCGGCTAAGACAATATCAGACCGTTACGTTATCCACTGGCGGCCATGCCCGCTGCTTAGAGACTGACCTACCGGTTGCGGCCCAGGTTGGGCTGTGGCACTCATCTCTGCTGGTGAGCCGGGGCTGGTTAGAGCATCTGACCCTGGCCGAGCAGCAGGCCATGGTCGCCCATGAGCAAGCCCATGCCGACTACCGCGACCCTCTCTGGTTTTTGGGCTTGGGTATGATCTGGCGATTTTCTAGTTGGCTGCCTAACACCCAAGCGCTTTGGGAAGAACTGTTGCTGCTGCGAGAAATTCGCGCTGACCAGAGACTCTGGATAGTCCGCTAAGTTGAGATTTTTAGGCCAACTCGGGGCCGCGGTCATGGCTTTGAGCCAGAAGCGATAGCTAAAGCCCCCGAGCAGGTGAATCAACGCGCAGAAGGTGAGTTCGATCTTAAAGCGTAAACCATAGGCGGCAATCACCTCGGGGCCACTCAACGACCCATCCGTGGAGACCAGAATGAATTGCCGACCATTGGCGAGGGCCGATATCGGCGGGTCTGAGGCATTCTAAGGATGGCACTAGCCGCTCTAGAACAGCTTCCTTATAGCGAACTCTCTATATCTAAACAGCCCCCGGTGCCTCGTGCACTGGGGGTTATTTAATGAAAGGCCTCACTTGTCATGGCCGGTGTTCTTTGACCGTTGCCTTGGGCAAGCTTTCTGAAAGGCTGAGATCGGGGGAGTCGGCTTTAATGTTTGGCAGAGCAAAGGGCAGCCGTTCCCACTCCAGCTCAAACACCAGGGCCGGGCCAGCGGCGGTGATGGCTGGCGTGCTGAGGGTGAGGCGATCGCCGCGCAGACTGAAGGTGCGCACCAGAGTAGTACCCACCCGGTTGGGAATCGAGGCCGTGGTGAGATGGTGGTGGACAGTCTTGTCCTGGAGGGTATAGGTGCCCGCGTAGGCGCTAAAGCCGGTAAAGGCCTGGGCCAGCTCCTCTATGGGTACCGAGTCGAGGCTAAAGGGGGAGTCGGCCTGGCCACTGAGCCGGGGGCGATCGCCCCTCGCAAACATCACCATCATGTGCCCGGTGGCGGTGTAGGTAAGGTAACCCACCGGGTTGGCACCGTAGACCTCAGGGGTCAGGGTACCGTCAGCCGCCCTGGCGGTAATGGAGATTAAGGTCCAGAGGCCCACCAGGGGAGTCGATGGCATCGCTCCTGCCTCCTGCCTCCCCGCCTAACGCCAATACCCTATTCGCCCTCGCTCCGGTGAGATTGCTGAAACTGGCGGAGGGCGCGCTTAGTTTTAGGCCCCGCCACCCCATCCACGGGGCCAGGGTCATAGCCGCGCTTGGCCAGCTGTCGCTGCACCTGCCGAGTTCCTTCGGTCAAACTTTCGTCGAGTTCGTCAATCAGGGCCAGGGTGGCCCCCCCAGGGTTAGCCGTATAGGTCAGATCGAGCAGCTCACGCAGGCGCGACTTGAGATTTTCGTTGACCGAGGCGTAGACCAGGGTGGTGCTGCCCAGGCCAATGGCATGGTCGATAAAGTGGTCGGCTTCATTGATCCAAAAATCGAGCCGCCGATCTTGTTCGGCCTGGCCCAGTAGCTCATCTAGGCGTTGGCTCTCGGCCTCGCCCAGGGTGGGGCGAATGGCTAGGCGACAATACTCGCGCACCAGCGCTAGGCAGTCGGCGTCGCCAAGGCCGGAAATGTGATGCGTCAACGGTTCACCCATGGTCTGACTCGCGTGTGTCGGTACGATGTCAACAAACAGATCCAGCGCTAGCGCTGAATCTGTAGTTTATCCGGTGAAGAGCCGGGTGGCGAGGGGGAAACCCGCCCGCCCGCTAGTGCCCAGCCATTTTGTGGCCAATGTCGGTGACGTTGGCCTCATCGACGGTGCTCTCGTAGACAAAGTGGCCCTCGCTGATCACGATGATGCGATCGCTCAAGGCCAGCAGTTCGTCTAGGTCTTCGCTCACCAGCAGCACCGCGACCCCTCGGTTGCGGGCTTCGACAATGGCATTGTGGATCTGATCTACGGCCAAGAAATCTAATCCAAAACAAGGGTTGGCGGCCATCAGCAGGTTGATGTCGTTAGAGGACAGTTCCCGTGCCAGCACGGCCCGCTGCACATTGCCCCCGGACAGGTTTTGAATGGGCGTCTCGGGGGAAGGGGTTTTAACCGAGAAAGCCTTAATCAGTCCCTGGGCCGCATCCCGGATCGCCCCCAGCATCAGCCACAGGCTCCAGCGGGCCTGGGGTGGGCGGTCAAAGGTACGCAGGGCCATGTTTTCGGCCACGCTCATGGTGGGCACGCAGGCGTTGTGCAGGGGTTCTTCGGGCAGGGCGTAGACGCCGTGGCGCACCATTTCGGCTCGGGTGGCGCCGTAGAGTTCGCCGTTGATCTGAACTTGGCCTTCGGTGGGGGTGCGCTGCCCCGCCAGGGACTCCACCAGTTCCCGCTGGCCGTTGCCCGAGACGCCGGCAATGCCCACAATTTCGCCGCTGTTGACGGTCAAATCTAGGGGACCAAAGGCGGGCAGACCGTTATCCTTGAGCGCCCCTAGGCCCTTAGCCTGAAGCACGGGGCGCGACGACTCCGCCTTGGTTTTGTCGACGGCTTTAGTGGTGCGCTCTGCGCCTAACATCATCCGGGCCATGTCGGCCACGGTCAGATCAGACACCAGGCCGTGGCCGGCCTGGTTACCCTTGCGCAGCACGGTCACTTCGTCCGTAAAGGCCAGCACCTCACGAAACTTGTGGGTAATCAGCAGCACGCTCAGATTCCCCGCCACCACCTCTTTGCGCAGCAGCCCCAGCACCTCGTCGGCTTCGTCGGGGGTGAGCACCGAGGTGGGCTCGTCGAGAATGAGAATGCGGCTTTGCAGGTAAAGCTGCTTGAGAATTTCGAGCTTTTGCTTTTGCCCCGCCGCCAGCTGACCGATGGGCATATCCAGATCAACCTGGAAGGGCGATCGCTCCATGAAGGTGCGCAGGGCGGCGTATTCCTTCGTCCAGTTGATCACTTGAGCGCTGTCGTAGCGGCTGAGCACCAGGTTTTCGGCCACGGTCATGGCGGGCACCGAGGTAAAGTGCTGATACACCATGCCAATGCCGCAGCCGTGGGCATCCTTGGGGCTTTTGATGGCGTGCAGTTCGTCATTGATCAAAATCTGCCCAGCCGTCGGGCTGTAGAACCCCATAATGCATTTCACTAGGGTGCTCTTACCGGCCCCATTTTCCCCCAGTAGCCCGTGGAAGGTGCCGGGTCTGAGGGTGAGGGTGACATCGTTAAGGGCGACTAGACTGCCAAACTGCTTGGTCATGTTGATGACCTTGAGCTCAGGCGGGGAATCCAGGTGGAGCAGGGTCGGGGCCATGGTGGTCATAGGGATCAGGTCACAGAATGACGACACAAAACCGGAGGCGGAGATATCTCACCGGGGATATCTATTCAGAGGATTGGCCATAGCAGCGGCAAGCCAGCACCAGCCGTGAGGCAATCAGCGGTACGCCAATATTTATTCCAGGCATCATACCCCCATATTTCGGGTTAGAGCTGTTAGCAAACAGTCATTTTCCACGGAATCTCGCACCGCCACCCGAAAATAGGAGGCTCCCAGCTCTGGGAAACTGAGGCAGTCGCGAATGAGCAGGCGATCGCGGCGCAGCAGGCGTTCTTGCAGAGTCGGAGCCGGGGTGCTGGTCTTGACCAGGAGATAGTTGGCGGCCCCGGCCAAGGGCTCTAGCCCCGGAATGGCCTGCAGCCCTTCAAGTAGGGCCGCGCGGGCGGGCGGAAGCCATTGCCATGTGAGGGTTTGAAAGGCCTCGTCCTGAACGGCGGCGATCGCCGCCGCCGCCGCCAGGGTATTGACTGGCCAGGGGTCGCGCCAGCGCTGCCAACGGCTGAGTCGGTCGGGGTGGCCCAGGGCATAGCCAATGCGCAGGCCGGGTAGGGTGTAGAACTTGGTCAGCGATCGCAGCACCACCAGGTTCGGGTAGCGATGCAGGTGGCCAATCAGCGACTGCTGGCGATCGGGCGGCACAAAATCCATGAACGCCTCATCCACAATCACCGTGGCAAAACGCTCCAGCAGTAGCGCTAGACGGTCTACGGTGAAGAGGTGGCCCGTGGGGTTGTGGGGATTGTTAATCAGCAGGCCCGTGGCCTGGGGGTGGGGCATGGGGTCAAAATCGGGTAGAACGCCCTGGCTCGATCGGTCTGCCAGGGGCAACGGCCAGGGCAGGCAGGGCACCCCAAAGGCATCCAAGGCTCGCCCATAGTCGCCAAAGGCCGGGGTTAACAGGTGACAGCCCCTGGGGGCATCACCCTCGGCCAGATCACAGGCCAGGTCTCGGGCGGCCCAGGTCAGCAGCTCGGCGGCTCCGTTACCCGGCAGCACCCAGTCGGCGGGAACCTGGTGATGATTGCCTAGGGCGCGGCGGAGGGTCCTGTACTGAGGGTCAGGGTAGTGGTGCAGTTGTCCCAGGGCCTGGGTCATGGCCTGTACCACCGACGATGGTGGCCCCAGGGGGTTAATGCTGGCGGAAAAGTCTAGGAGAGAACCGGGGGAACAGTCGGCGATCGAAGCCGCCCAGTCTAAGTTTCCCCCGTGAACCGGTCGCGTGGACGATGTGTGAGTGGGCGTTGCGGGTGTCAAGGCGGGGTTACTTAGCCACCTTTTCTTTGAACAGTTTGCCGGCCGAAAACGCCGGTACCTTAGTGGCCGGAATCACCATGGTCTCGCCGGTTTTGGGGTTGCGCCCTTCGCGCTCTTTGCGCTCGCGGCGTTCAAAGGAGCCAAACCCGACGAGGGTGACTTTTTCGCCCGAAGCTATGGCTTCCATAATGGCGTCGATGGTGGCGGTAATCACCGAGTCCACATCTTTCTTGGTCATGGACTTTTCGCTAGAAGAGGCCTTCTCGGCCACTTTATCAACGAGTTCAGCTTTGTTCATACCTGTCTCCTATGGGCAAAGAACATTGGGCTAACAGCCGTATTCCGACGGTCGGCCTAGGGCATAGACATCAGCCCCGGCGGCCAGAATGGCTGAAACCCCTGTCAATCAAGAACTTCACTGCCCCATTCTAAGGGTAACCCTCGAAAAGTGGATCGCCAAAACCTTTAATTTATGTGGACTGCGGGGTTTTTTAAGAAAGTTGAACCAGCCAAAGCCCAGGGTTGCCCTCCGGCAGCGCCCCTGAGCTTTGACCCAGAAGCCTTGCCCAGCAAGGGATGCCGACGGACGAAAGGGGTCTAGGCTCCTGGACTACCGGCCCAATTCACCCAGTCCTGGGGTTTGAGGAAGACATCGTACAACCGAGTCTCGGGGCTATCGGGCTCGGGGGTATAGCCATACTCCCAGCGCACTAGGGGCGGCAGCGACATCAAAATCGACTCGGTGCGGCCGTTGGTTTGCAGGCCAAAGATGGTGCCCCGATCGTACACCAGGTTGAACTCCACGTAGCGGCCCCGGCGGTAGAGCTGAAACTGGCGCTGGCGATCGCCATACTCGGTGTCCTGGCGACCCTCGACGATGGGCACGTAGGCGGGCAAGAAGGCGTCGCCGCAGTCCCGAGAAAAGGCAAAGAGGTCATCCCAACTGCGCTGGGGCTGGGCACCCAGGGCCTGGCTGGTCTGGTCGGCGGTTTTGCCCAGGTCGGGGCCACGGTAGAGCATCCCCTGGCCGTCTTGGTAGTCAAAGAAGATGCCGCCCACGCCCCGGGTCTCGTCCCGGTGCTTCAGGTAAAAGTATTCGTCGCACCAGGGTTTAAACACCGAGTAGGCCTGGGGGTTGTGGCGATCGCAGGCGGCCTTCAGGGTGCGGTGAAAATGCACCACATCGTCATCAAAGGGGTAGTAGGGGGTGAGATCGATGCCGCCGCCAAACCACCACACCGGCCCCGCCTCAAAGTAGCGATAGTTGAGGTGCACCGTGGGCACGTAGGGGTTGCGGGGGTGGAGCACCATGGAGGTGCCAGTGGCGTAGAACTGGTGGCCCGCCGCCTCGGGGCGCTGCACCAAGATCGACGGGGGCAGGTGATCGCCCCACACCTCAGAGAAATTCACGCCACCCTGCTCAAACACCCGGCCCTGCTTGATGACGCGGGATCGCCCGCCGCCGCCCTCCGGGCGTTCCCAGCTATCTTCCTGGAACTGGGCACCGCCATCGAGGGTCTCAAGGCGTTGGCAAATGCTATCTTGCAGCTGTTTTAGCATGGCGCTGACGCGATCGCGAGAATCTGTCAGTGGTGCGATGGTAACGGGCTTAGAAACAGGAATAGTGGTCATGGGCGTCGGGAAAACAATACGTTATATCGGCATCGGGTCGAATATGTCACACTGGGGAATACCCCAAGTTAGGAGCTTAGGGATCCACCAACCCACCGCATCTAAGGGTTTAGCCCAGCTGAGAGGGTGTTTGAAAAGGGCATTCCCTTGACTCTCGTTAGTTGGTTGACGGTGGGCGGTGCCCTAGCTTTTTCACGCTACCGTGAAATCACACCCAACACCTAACTCATCCGCCAGGTTGAGAAAAATGTTTAGAAATGTAGTCTCTTCCCCTGGTTAACCCAGCGATTTCCTGAACTTACTGCCATGATTGCCTTGCCAACGCCTTTACTCCGCCGTTCCCCCCGGCCACTCACCGGGGAGGCCAGCCACGGAGGGCATGGCCATGTTTAGAGCCTGGTCGGTTCCCCGTCCGTTTCTCACCCTCATGCACCTGATTCACCACTGGGTGCAGGTGCAGCAAAAGCTCGAAAAGTCATACCTGATCGTCAGCAGCGCCTCCGTCGATACCCTGTGGCAGACCATCATGAACTTGGCCGATGTCTCCTGGCATCCGCTCCTCACCAGCACCAACGCGCCCCAGGGGCTGATGCCTAAGCCAGGGCTGATTTACCGGGCTTTCACTCGGCTGTGCCCCATTCCGGTGAAGATTTTTGTCGAACGGGTGCTGCCCCACGAGCTGATCAGTGTGCGAGTGCTGCCGATTCCGGGGCTCGAAGAGCGGGTCACCTACCACCTAAAATCCACCGTGCGGGGTACTCAAATCTCCTATTCCGTCACCCTGCGGGGGTGGCTGTCGCCCCTCGCCTGGTCGCTGCTGCGGCCCTACGCCGCCAAGGTCGCCTCCGCTCTAGCCGAGGCGGCCGAGCACCCTGCCTCCTTGGCGGAGCCTAATTCGCGCTTCCAGGCGTGGTAATCGGGGGCCCTATCTATGGGGGAGTCAGCCAGGATTGGCTATGAGTTCCCAACTGCGACCGGGTTGGGCTCAGAGGTGCAAAAACTTTTCTAGGGCGGTGACCATGGCGGGGGGCCAGCGACGCACGGTGCTCACCCAGTCGAGGTCTTTGTAGCGGCCATCGAGACCGACTACGGCGACCCAGTTGCTTTCGGCCTCACCCCTGAGCCCCTGCTCCCAAAGGGCGGCGGTGAGGGCGGCGCGGGCATCGACAAAGCTGGGGTAGCGGCGGGTGAGGTTGCGAAACTCGCGAATGGCGGCTTCGGCCTGGCCTAGCTGGTACTCAGCGAGGGCGGCATTGACCCGAGCAAAGGCAAACTGAGGGTCAAGATCCACAGCTTTTTGGTAGTCGGTTAGGGCGATTTCCCAATGACCTAGGCCGCCCTGGGCGTTGCCCCGGTTGTTGTAGGCGGCGGCATCCTTGGGGTTGAGGGCGAGCACTTGGGTATAGTCTGCGATCGCATCCTCCCATCGCCCCAGCCCCTCTAGGGCCGCCCCTCGGTTGAGGTAGGGGTCGGGCTGGTCGGGGGCCAAGGCCACCGCCTGGTCATAGTCGGCCAGGGCGGCAGTTAATTTGTTTTGGCTCACCCGCACGTTGCCCCGGTTGCTCCACACGGCAGCTTCCTCAGGCAGGGCGTCGATGAGTTCGCTCCAGTAGATTTCGGCCTGGGCAAACTGGCCAGTTTGGGAGGCCGCAAAGGCCTTTTGGCGCAGGTCAGCGATGTTCCCTAGGGCCTGGTCAGGCGGGCTAGACTGGGCCCTGGCGGGGCCGCTCCAGCCGGTGATGCAGATCAGGCAGAGGAGGGCGATCGCCAAGGCTTGACCCCAGCACCCCCAGGGGGCCGGTCGAGCTACCTGGGGCCACCGAGGGCAGATTGAGCGGGCCATACGCCGCAGGTTTTGGGGCCAAAACTCCATAGGTTCCCTACCGTTAACTAACGGGCCGGGGCGATCGCAGCTCACCCCCGGTCGATCCTTGATTAGATCCGACACACCCTCACTACACCATAGGTCAAACCCTCTCAGAGGTTGTTTGAAAATGGCTACTCTAGGCGCAATTCCCAGTCAAAAGACTTTCAGGTCACTGACTCAGGTTACTGACTCTGGAACCGCCGTAGCCTCCCCTATGGGTATAGCCTAAGCCGCTCTTTGGCTTTTCAAACCACCTCTAACCGAGGGTCAGATAAACCCCAGGTCGTTGCTCCGCCCGGCATGGGCCAGGGCCAGCTGATAATATTTCTGGGCATGCTCGAGCAGCTCCATGGCCTGCTGGTCAGACACCGCCCGCACCACCTGGCCCGGCACCCCCACCACCAGGGACTGGGGCGGCACGTCCTTCGTCACCACGGCCCCGGCCCCAATGATGCTGCCGGCCCCAACCCGCACTCGGTTGAGCACGATCGCCCCAATGCCAATCAGGCACCCCCGCTCGATGTAGGCGCTGTGAATGACGGCCCGGTGGCCCACGGTGACGTAGTCTTCGAGCACCGTAGGCTGGCCAGGATCGCCGTGGAGAATGGCCCCATCCTGCACATTGCTATAGGCCCCGATCTGAATGGCCTCTACATCGCCGCGCAACACCGCGCCGTACCAGATATTGCAGCCCTCCTGGAGTCGCACCTGGCCTACAACCGTGGCGTTGGGGGCTACAAAGGCCGCTTGAGATAGATCGGGTCGAGGCCAGAGAGAGGAAGGGGAATCGGCCATGGCCAGAGAATTCTCCAAAGAAGTTGCCAGAAATTTGCCAGAAACTGGCCAGAAAATTGCTCAAAAGGGAGTAGATTCAGCCAAGGGGATGCCCTGGCTACGGAGAGAGCCGAGTCACCACAGGTATAATACGTCTAACACCTATGGCCCGGCTGGTTTGCCCGGCTGGTTTGCCGCCCTTATCATCGCCACTATTTATCATTGCCACTACTGAGGACACGTCTGGTTTCAGCCCAATGGTTAACTTTGCTTTGCAGTATCCCATCTATGGCCCAGAAATCCAGTGCCCCCACTGCCGCCAGACTATCCCGGCCCTGACCTTGACCGATACCTACCTGTGTACTCGCCACGGGGCCTTTGAGGCTAATCCTGACTCTAAGGAATTGGTGCATCTGCAATCGGGGCGGCACTGGCGTCAGTGGGAGGGGGAGTGGTATCGCCAGCACACCCATCCCGACGGCATTCGTTTTGAGATCCACGAGGCCCTCGATCGGCTCTACACCCAGGGCTATCGAGCCACGCGGGTGATTATCGCCGAGCGCTATCAAGACCTGGTCAACGCCTACCTGGAGCGCAACTCGCCCTGGCGAGGACAGGTGGATACCTCGATGGCACCGAAGCTGTACGGCTTGCCGGTTGAGTTTAGCCCTGCCGCCGACCAAGACCCCTGCTGGTCGGTGATTAACTTCAGCCTCGAAAAAGAGCCCGGCGTGCCGGTGCGTTATCCGTATTTTCGCCTGTTTGAGTAGCCCGCTCGATGCTCCACCACGCATCCATTCGCACCCAGGACATTCATCGCGCGATCGCGTTTTACGAAGCCCTGGGGTTTACCGTCCACGAGCGCTTTACGGCGGGCATTACCCTAGCCTGCTGGATGGAGGGGCTGGGGGGCCGCATTGAGCTGATTCAAGTGCCAGAGCCCCGTCCGGCCGCCGATGCCTTTGCCGATGAAACCTACACGGGCTACTACCATTTGTCCTTTGATTTAACCGAGCTCACCGCCGGTCTGCCCGCTTGGCTGGAGACGGTGCACCAGCGGTTGGCCGAGTCGTCGGCCTCCCCGAGCCCATTAAAGGTGTTGCTGGAGCCCCAGCAGCAGATCATTGGCGATCGCGTTTACGAAGTGGCCTTTATCGCCGATGCCGACGGGCTACCCCTGGAGTTTATTCGAGTGCTGGGCCATGTCCAACCCTGAGAAAATTGCCGCCTTTGCCGACAACTGGGCCTATCTCAAAACCGAGCTGGCCTGGCTCGATCGTCTGCTGATGGTGGCCGTCGCCCGACAAAAGCGCGATCTGCAAGAGCTAGACGACTTTGCCCTCTCCAGCGAAGACCGGGTCACCAGCCACTGGTGGAAGGGGATCATTAGCCTCACTGGCTAGCCCGGCTACGACCAGGCTCAGCCCCCCAAATCCCCGCGCAGCAGCGGTGGCAGCTATGCTCAGCAGTTGGAGGCGCGCATTGTGGTCAGCCAGCGGCAGGGGGTCGTGCTGGCGCTGCCCCAGCTGCGCGATCGCCTTCAGCTCACCCTGTTTGAAAAAAATGTGCTGCTGCTGGCCCTGGCCCCCGAGGTCAACCAGCGGTTTGGGCGGCTCTACAGCTACCTGCACTACCAGCACGACGAGTCTGACTGGGATCTGCCCACCGTAGACCTCTGTCTGCGACTCCTGTGCCGCAATGATCAGGAGTGGCGACGATCGCGTCCGCTGATTACCCCCAACAGTCGCCTGTCTAGCCTGGGTCTGCTGGAGTGGGTCAACCCCGAAGACACCACCCTGCTGAGCCGCCACCTGCGCCTCACCGAAGACCTCACCACCTACCTGCTCTCCGAAGCCCCCGATCCCGATACCCTAGAGTCTTGGGCGATCGCCCCCGCCGAGGGAGCCGGAGAATCCTCCGAAATTCTCGCTGAGCGGTGGGAAAACCTGGTGCTGCCCCAGCCCCAACTCACCCAGCTGCAAACCGTCGCCGCCGCTGCCCGAGCCACGGATGGCGCGATGGTGCTGCTAACTGGCCCCAGCGGTACCGGCAAAACCCTGGCCGCCAAGGTGCTAGCGGCGGATCTAGAATTGCTGTTGGTGATCGTCGATTTAGCCACCATTGCGCCCGACGCCGACGGCGCCATTCCCGAACTCGAAGACCTGGCTAACCTGCCCCCCTGCGTCCTGCTGCTGAAACATGCGCCCCACTGGTTTGGCCGCAATCCGACCTTGGCGGCTGCCCTGGTGCAGTCCTGGGCGATTCAACGCCGCCACCAGCCGGGGCTGACCCTGCTCAGCAGTCCCTATCTACAAAGCATCAAACCCTCCTGGCGGCGATCGCTGGCCGGGGTGATTGAGTTTCCTCGGCCCGATGCTGAGGCCCGCGAAGTGCTGTGGAAACGGGCTATGCCCCCAGGGGTCAAGAAAGAACGCACCCTTCGCTGGCCCCAGGTGGCCCAGCAGCTCCCCCTCACCGGGGGTGAAATTGCCACCCTGGCCCAAACCGCGATCGCCTTGGCCCAGCAAACCGACCCCCCGATGCTGACGGTCGATTGTTTACACCAGGCCCTGGCCTTGCACCATCCAGGCATGACGTTGCCTAAGGCGAAGGCGGCGCGGCCAAAGCGATCTAAACCCAAAGGCACCTAACCGCGAACAACCCGACCCCATAGCCCGCAGGCGATCGGCTAATCGAGCAGCTTTGGCTTCGGCCTCGTCAGCGTAAGGATAGCGGGTCAAATGCTACGCTATAGGCTGGTTGAGAGGGTGTTTGAAAAGCCAAGGAGCGTTTCAGACTGTACCTTTGGAGGAGGCTCATGTCTTCAAAATTCAGCGTTTTTGCTGTCTCTTAGTGGCAGACTATACCTGGGATAAGCTGTTAGTCATTCAAACTGCACTAGTACAACCGCCACAAAAGCCTTGCTGCATGGGCTTCACAGAAACCAACATGCAATTTAGATGCTCAACAGCTTAACCCTTTTCAAACACCCTCTTAGCCGAGTGTCAAATCATTCTTTAATAGCTATTGCTTCCCCATGCTTCAACCCTCGCTGCTGCGCGCCCTGGTCTGGGCAGATTATCGCCTCGCCGTTTTGTTTCTAGTGTTTTTGCCGCTGGCGCTACTGATTTGGGCCTTCGTGCAGAAAAACGAAGCCATTCAGCGTCTGTTGCTGATCTACTGGAAGGTGGCCAGCCTGCTGATGATCACCGTTTATCTGATGATTGGCGGGTTCAACATCAGCTTTTTGACCGGGCTGATGGCGCGGGTGTTGATTCCTATTTCCCTGTGGTTCTGGGTCGACATCAACGAAGAAATTCGCGAGCAGCCCAATTCACTGCTGAAGCTCATCTTCGGTGCCTGGCGTTGGGCGGTTACCCTCTACAACATTATTGGTGGGGCGATTTTGCTCGGCTTTGCCCCCTGCGCCTTTTCGAGTGCCCGCTTTGGGGCGGCCGACTGCCAGACCTGGCTCGAGCCTCCCCTGCTCTACAGAGAATACTTCCACAGCGGCTATACCCCTGGATTCTTGGGTTTCTTTGGTATTTTGGGCCTGGCAATCTACATGTTGTCCCTCGCCTGGTTTGTGTTTGTGCGCCTGGGTAAGCAAGGCCGCCAGGCGATCAATTAGAAGATTTCTGGGCAAGAAGATACCCCCGGTAGGGGCGCAGAGCCCTGCGCCCTGGCCAGGAATCAAAATTCTCTGGTAGTTTTGTTGCCAGACTTGTCCTTAGACAATGGCCTATGACGCCTGGTTTTCGGTTAGAACAATACACCCTCAAGCGGCCCCAGGAAGTCCTGGTGGTGAGCGTGGTTCTCGACGGGGAACCCGACGAGGTGCTGATCTTTCGCGGCTTCTCTAGCTCGCTGATGGGCCCCACCGCTGCCGACCCCGAGGTGCCGATCATTCCTGAATCTGCCGAGATTCAGGCCATTGATGTCCTGGTGGCCCCCTACCGTCCCGATCAGCCCCAGTACCTGCACCAGGGGCTAGCGTGGGTAGAGATGCTGCCGCTGTTGGAGAGTGCCGGAGTCTAATACTGAATCCTGTCTGTATACCCCTGATTTGTCGGGTCATTGCACTGCAATGACCCTAGAGAACCGGTACAGTATGGCTAAAAACCCGGTTTCTTCGTCGCTGCGCTAACGGCATGTCTTGCCTTCTGGCCGAGAAACCGGGCTTCAGTACTGATGTTCTAGCGGGTATCGGTGCTGATGGCCAGGCTGACGATCTGCCATGGGCGTAGAACTACGGCCCCCGAGTCCAAACGGGCCTCGGGCTGAGGCTGTTCTAGCATATCGGTCAGCCCGGTGATAGTGACGGGCAAGGTACCGCCAACGGTCAAGGAGGCGCTGGCTCCGGTGCTCTCATAGCCGCGCAGAATGTACTGGTTTTCGCCGTCTTCAGCCTGCTTAAAGGCTGACATCACCAGCGTGGTTTCCCCTAGATCGAGAAAGCTGGCGGCCGCTGGCTCCGACTCCGAAGACGACGGTGACCCAGCGGCAGGGCTGACTGGGCAGGCCTGAATAGGTAGGTTGAAATTGCGGGCCGCCTGGACGGTGTGGGCCTGCTGCCAGCCCTGGGCGTGGGGGTAGATGCCATAGCAGAAACTCTGGAGGCCGCGATCGCTGCCCGGATCAGGCCACAGGGGCGCTTTTAGGAGCGTCAACCGCAGCTGGTTGGGGGTGGCATCAAAGCCGTGTTTGTAGTCGGTGAGAAGGCTCACCCCCCGTTCTCCATCGCTGAGGTCGGCCCAGCGCAGGGCAGGCACCTCCCACTTGGCCTGGTCCTGGGGGGTGGCGGGGGTGGTGGCGCGGGCGATCGCCCCAAAGGGAATCTCATAGGTGGCCTGGGGGGCCGACACCGTCAGCGGAAAGGCGACCTTAAGTACCACCTGGGTTTCATGCCAAGCGACCTGGGTCTGAACGGTCAGCACCGTTGCCCCCACATCCAGACGGTAGTCTTGCACGAGGGTGGACTGGTTGAGGGTGTGGACGACGCGCAGGGTTTGCCGCACCGGGCCGGACTCGATCCACCCTATGCTGTGGAGCTGAATATTGTCTAAGGGATGGTCTTGGTAGTCGGGGGCGATGTTCCAGGCATCCCAGTACTGGTCCTGGTCTTGAAAGGCTTGGAGTTGGTTGCCGCCGCCGTCGAAGGTTTCGGTGGCGGTGGGTTTATGGATGAGGCTGGCCAGGTGACCGGTGGCGGGGTCAAGGGTGGCGCGCAGAGACTCATTTTCGAGCCCCCAGTCCCTGGGGGGAGTGCTGGGCAGTGGGGCGGGGGCGGGTACCAACCAGATCAGTCGGTACCCCACCGAGGGGATGTCAGGAACGTAGACCAGCAGCGAGACGGGGGTCGTCGTAGGCTCTGGCGAAGTCACGACTTGGGTCAGTAAGGGTTGGCCATGGGCATCCTGGGCTTGCCAGGGGCCTGAGGCTAGATCCGGGGACAGCACCAGGCCAGACTGGCCCGGTGGAGCGATCGTCACCACCTCGCTCCGGGCCCAGTTCAGTGGGTTAAACAGCACCACGGGAATTGCAGCCGGGTGGGGTGGGGCGGGCCTTGGACAGCGCTGGGCCAGCTCGGCCAAGGCGGCTTGCAGAATGCGATCGCCCGTCGCGAGGGCCGCTTGCCAGTCCTGGTTGGCCTGCTCAAACACCTCGGGAATCGACGACCCCGGCAAAATGTCGTGGAACTGGTTAAACAGCACTTGCTTCCACGCCGCTTCCAGATCCGCCTTGGGGTAGGGCTGAAGGCCGTAGATGGCCGCCATAGAGGCAAATAGCTCAGCCTGAAACAGGGTGTCTTCGCAGCGGCGATTGAACTGCTTTTGGTCCCCGTGGGTGGTGTAGCAACCCCGGTGGAGTTCGAGGTAGAGTTCGTCGTTCCAGCGGGGGAGGGGGGAGGGGTGGGTGGGTGGGTGGGTAGGGGAAGACCCCTGGGTCTGCCCTTGATCGGGAAGGGTGAAGGTGGCTTTGGTACCGGGAGCGTGGGTGAGGGTGTCAAACAACGGAACGGCGTGGCCCCAGGTCAGAGTGGGAAAAAAGGGGGATTGGGCCCAGCGCTGGGCTTTGAGCAGCATGTCGCGGGTGGGGCCGCCGCCGTGGTCGCCGACGCCGGGGAGCCAGAGGGCAGCGGTGTGGCCGGTGTTGGCTTCCCACTGGCAGGCGTACTGGGCCATGGCCACCGGGTCAATGTCGGTGCCGATGGGGGGCAGGGTGACGCCAATCACCTCGCTGCCATCTAGCCCCTGCCAGATAAACAGCTCGTGGGGAAAGGGGTTGGTGTCGTTCCACCGCAGCTTTTGGGTGGCGAAGTAGCGAATGCCGCCCTGGGTGAGGAGCTGGGGCAGCTGCCAGGAGAAGCCAAAGGTATCGGGCAGCCAGGCGATCGCGCTGGCCCCGCCCAATTTCTCCAGACTGTAGCGCTGGCCGTAGAGGATCTGCCGGGCGATCGCCTCTCCCCCCGGCAGGTTCAGGTCAGGTTCTACCCACAGTCCGGCGTCAATGGCCCAGCGCCCGGCCTGTATCTGCTGCTGCAGGGTGGCAAAAAGGGCTGGGCGGTGTTGCTCTAGCCAGGCAAATAGGGCTGGAGACGAGTGAGAAAAGGTCAGCTCAGGGAAATCTTTTTGCAGGGCTAGGACCGAGCTAAAGGTGGCTTCGGCGGCCACCCAGGTGTCGGCGACGGGCCACAGCCAGGCGAGGTCGAGGTGGGCGTGGCCTAGGCAGTGGAGAGTGCGTTGCTTCAGCCAGGGGGAGAAAGACTGCAGGACCTCCCGCACGGCCATCAGGGATTGGTGGAAGCGGGGACGATCGCCCACGGATGCCCAGGCAATGCCGTCTAGGGCATGGGCTAACGTGGCCAGCTGGTCGGGGGCAAACTGGGTCAGGTAGGCGGCCAGCACCCCTAGCTCATCGGCGACAAAGCCGGGTTCTGGACAGTCTCCCTCGGCGACTTCAAACACCAGATCCGCCTGCACCAGTGCCCCTTCATCGTGGCCGGGGCTGAGCAGATGGAGGGTGACCTCCACCGATTCCTCTGGCACCACGCTGGGGGTCAGCACAATGCGCGTCCAGCAATCAAAAATATCACCGCTTTGCACGGGCTGGCCGTCTACGAAAATATCGGCCTGGTTAGCCCACCAGCGCAGCGCCAGACGGGCGGTCAGGCCGTGAAGGGGGTAGCCGTTGAGGTCGGCGGGCCAGGTAAATCGCTGGTGCAGCTCTAGGGGCAGATTGCCCTTCGCCCAGGGAATGTAGCGGCGATCGTTAAGGGTCGCCAGGGGCCATGTTGACCAGTCATCCTTCTGGGAGAGAGTCTGAGTCAGCGCCCCGGCGGGACGGTGATGCCAGGTGCCCCGCACGTCCAGCTGGCTGAGGCCACGAAGGCGGTCTAAGCTGGCTAAAATCTGCGGCGGGGTGGCGGCGGCAACGGTGACAGGGGGCATGGCTCCGGTATGATCAAAAGCATTCTCCTCAGTGTAGGCAGAGTTATGGCGACTTCGTTGCGCCCATTTCAAAGCCAGACCATGGCTCGCCTGGTGGCGGGGTATCGGCAGGTGATCCACAGTGCTGGCCGCTGGCTGCACCAGGGGCGCACGGCGGCGGTGTGGGGTCTGCAAGTGGCGGTTTATCCCCTTTACGCGGCGGTGCAGGGGGTGCGGCTAGGCTATCGGCAACTGCGGGCGGCGCGGCCTTGGCAGCGAGTTTGGGCTCCCTTAAGCGAATCTGGGAACAGATACAACCAGCCGATTCTGGTGATGGCAGACACCCCCATTCGAGCCCTCCTGTCTGTCCTCCAGCCGCCGGCATTATCATCGCCCACGGTGCGATCCCATGGACTGCGGTTGGTGAGTCTCTATGGCGCGTGGCTCAGGCAGTCGCGATCGGGAGCGGTGCTGACTCCTGGCCAGTGGCATCTGTTGCCCTTGGGGGATCCCCTGCGTGGCATTGCCTCTGATCTAATCTCCCGTCGCCTGGTGCTGGTCACAACTGACAACGCTATTTTTGATCACCTGACCGAGGATCAGCAGCGCCGGTTGCAGCGGGCCATCGTGCTCATGTTGGCGGAGTACGCCCGAGTCTGCCGTCGTTCTGCCCTCGATCAACACCTGAGGCAGTCCCCGCTGCCGCTGCCCGAGGGTAATGCCAGGCTGGTGCTACCCCTGCGGTGGCTGCCTCCCCTCCTGCGGTGGATGCAGCTGAGCCCCCTAGCGGCGGCGACCAATCTATTTGGAGAAGCCCGCCAGCCGGCGACGAGTCGGGCCATTGTACGGCACCGACGGCCGACCTCCCCACCCCCGGCTGCGCCCACATTCGCCAGCCTTCAGCCCGAGGCCATGGCTCTGGCGGCTTTCCCCAGCCATGGCCCGCCGGGGGGCTTTGGCTACCTGGCGGGCCATGGCCTCTCAGCCGCCACCCCCCTCGACCAGGCGATCGCCCTGGTGGTCGCCACCAGCAGCGCCGTAACTGTGGTCGATCAAACACCCCTAGCCCTGGTTCCGGCGGCGGCTTCGGCGACCCTGGAGCGGCAGGTTGACCAGAGCAGAGGGGTAGTGAGCGATCGCTTCGGGGGGGCGATCGCCGCCTCGCCGCTCCCCGCGACAGTACCCGTGCCAGAGCTGGCCCCAGACCAGCAGCGGTTAACGGCTCCCCCCGCCCTCGAGGCCAGGGTCACCCAGGTCAATTATGTCGATCCGCCCCTGGTGGCTCTGCTGCGTGGCCTAGACTGGGTGCTGTATGTGCTCGAAACGTGGCTACGCGGACTGTGGGCCTGGCTGCAAAAGCAGTGGTAGATTGACCACGACCCCAGCAGTTATAAATTCAAACGGTAGCAACAGATACAGATATAAAAGAGACTGAGTCAGGCACTCAAAATGGATCCAATGTCAGCGTGGGTGTGGTTTAAAATGGTGGTTGGCAGTTAAAT
>Ga0169931_10004401_pt1 | contig 21936 bp, 24 predicted proteins | sample Kivu_15m_20L_FD_129675 | JGI IMG/M metagenome (GOLD analysis project Ga0169931, IMG submission 129675) | Freshwater microbial communities from Lake Kivu, Western Province, Rwanda to study Microbial Dark Matter (Phase II) - Kivu_15m_20L... | ecosystem: Environmental > Aquatic > Freshwater > Lake...
CGGCTGCCCGCAAAATGCGGATCTTGTCCTCGGTCGTATGTCTTTTGCCTTTCATCGTCTGGGTCCTCTCTATTGGCCCAGACTAACCCCAATGGCGGCTCAAAAATTCGGGGTCACGTCAAGATCATCACCGTGCGGCTCGACCGCGGTTGAGCCGCACCGCACCTGAAAATTTCAGCCGCGCCCGCCGGTCGCCGGCAAATCCGTCCATCTCGGGAATTGACGCGGATTTTGCGTTACCGTTGCATGTCCGTCATGCACGCCTCCGCGACCGTTGATCCCAGCGTCAAATACAAGAGTATCGTCCTGAAGCTCAGCGGCGAGGTGCTTCGCGGCGGCAAATCCGGCGACCCCATCGACGCCGCCACGCTCGAAAAAACCTGCGCCCAGGTGAAGGAAATCCACGATCTCGGCGTGCAGGTGTGCGTCGTCATCGGCGGCGGCAACATCTTCCGCGGCCTCAACGGCGCCAAACGCGGCGTGGACCGCACCACCGGCGACTACATGGGCATGCTCGCTACCGTCATCAACGGCCTCGCGATCATGGACTGCCTCGAAAAGATGGGCGTGAGCACCCGCGTGCAGTCGGCCATCCCCATGAACCAGATCGCCGAGCCCTTCATCATGCGCCGCGCCATGCGCCACCTCGAGAAGGGCCGCGTTGTCATCTTCGTCGCCGGCACCGGCAACCCCTATTTCTCCACCGACACCACCGCCGCCCTCCGCGCCTCTGAGATGCACGCCGACATCATCCTCAAGGCGACCAAGGTGGACGGCATCTACGACAAAGACCCCAAGAAGCACGCCGATGCGGTCAAATACGACGAGATCACCTTCATCGACGCCCTCAAGCAGCGCCTCAACGTGATGGACTCGACCGCCTTCTCCCTCTGCCTCGACAACAACGTGCCCATCCTCGTGTTCGACCTCAATGACGAGCACGCCATCCGCAAGGCCGTCCTCGGCGAAAAGATCGGCACCCTCGTCCACTGCTGAACCCCGGTGCCATGCGTGCCGCGGCGCGGCACGCCAAACGAAAATCAAAATTCAAAATCGAAAATCCCATGAGCCATCCCGCCATCACCGAAATGCAGACCAAGATGAAGAAGGCCGTTGATTACACGCTGCACGAGTTCAGCGCCATCCACACCGGCAAAGCCACGCCCGCCATGGTGGAGACGGTTATGGTCGAGGCCTACGGCACCATGACCCCCCTCAAGCAGTGTGCCGCCATTTCCACGCCCGACGCCCGCCTCATCCAGGTTCAGCCCTGGGACGCCAGCATCATGAAGGCCATCGTCAAAGGCATCCAGGAAGCCAACCTCGGCTTCAACCCCGTGCCGGACGGCAAGGTCGTCCGCATCCCCCTGCCCGAGATGAGCCGCGAGCGCCGGCTGGAATTCGTCAAGACCGCCCACAAGCTGGCCGAGGACGGCCGGGTGCACGTGCGCAACGTCCGCCGCGATACGATGGGCGCCCTCAAGGAAGCCCAGAAGGCCGCCGCCATCACGGAGGACGACCTCAAGCGTTTCGAGAAGGACGTGCAGCACGCGACCGACGCTGCCATCAAGGAAATCAACGACCACCTCGCGCACAAGGAGAAGGATTTGCTCACGGTGTGAGTTTTCGGATTCGCACAGGACGCAACGAAGGAAACAGGGATTTCGTGCCTTCGCTCCCGCTCCGTTCCCTCCGCTTCCTCCTGTGAAATCCATCGCCCATCAGCCCCAGCCCCGGCGCGTCATCGTCAAGCTCGGCACCGGCGTTCTCACCTCGGGCATCGGCCAGCTCGACACCGCGCGCATCGCCGCCGTTTGCGCGCAGATTGCCGGCCTCCGCGCCCAGGGCACCGAGGTCATCGTCGTATCCTCCGGCGCGGTCGGGCTCGGCATGGGCCGGCTCGGGCTGAAAAAACGGCCCGCCGATGTCGCCAAGAAACAGGCCTGCGCCGCCGTCGGCCAGAGCCTGCTCATGCAGACGTGGCAGGCCGGCTTCGCCCCGCACGGGCTCACCGTCGCGCAGGTGCTGCTCACCCACGAGGATCTGCGCGGCCGCGACCGCTACCTCAGCGTGAGCAAGACCCTCGAATCGCTCATCGCCTACGGCACGGTCCCGGTCATCAACGAAAACGACACGGTGAGCGCCGCGGAGATTCAGGCCCTGCTGAAATTCGGAGACAACGACACGCTCTCCGCGATGGTCGCCAGCTTCACCCACGCGCAATATCTCTTCATCCTCTCCACCGCCCCGGGTCTCATCGACCTCAAGGGCACGCGGCAGATCGTGCCCGTCGTAGAAAAGATCACGCCCGAGATCGAGGCCATGGCCGGCGGCACAACCAGCGAGACCGCCGTCGGCGGCATGACTTCCAAGATCGCCGCCGCGAGGCTCGCCACCCGCGCCGGCTGCGGCGTCTTCATCGCCAGCGGCGCCGAGCCCGACATCCTGCCGCGCCTACTCGCCGGCAACGGCCCCGGCACTTTCTTCGTGCCCAGCGGCCTCCCGCTCGACGCCCGCAAGCGCTGGCTCGCCTACTTCCAGCGCCCCACCGCCACCGTGTTCCTCAACGAACGCGCCGTGCCCGTCCTGCGTGAACAGGGCTGCAGCCTCCTCGCCGTGGGCGTCACCCACGCCTTCGGCGAATTTGCCGCCGGTGACGTGGTCAACATCGCCGGGCCCGACGGCACCGTCGTCGCCCGCGGCCGCACCACCTACAGCCACGACCAGATTTCCGACATCGCTGGACTCAAGGGCGACGCCGTCGCCGCCCAGTTCCCCGGCCGCAAGCGCCTCGAAGTCGTCCACCGCAACGACCTCGTGCTCCTCTGACCATGGCCCACTACCTCCGCACGATCAGCGACGTCGATTATCTCTGGCTCTGGTCGCTCAAGCGGGAGACCATGCGGACCTACGTCGAGCAGACATGGGGCAAGTGGGACGACGACTGGCAGGCCGAGCGGTTTCGCCAAAATTTTCTCCCCGATCACGTGCAGGTGATCGTGCTCGACGGTCACGACGCCGGCCTGCTGCACGTCGTGCGCAGCCCGGAAGAGATCCGGCTCGTCAACATCCAGATTTCGCCGGAATTCCAAAACCGCGGACTCGGCACCACCGTCATGCACGGTTTGCTCGCCGAAGCCCGCGCCGCCGGGCTGCCGCTTCGCCTGCAGGTCCTGAAGGTCAACCCCGCGCGCCGGCTCTACGAACGCATCGGCTTCACCGTCGCCGGCGAAACCGAAACACACTACCAGATGCGCTGGACGCCGTGAGACAGGTTGTAGGGCGGGATCTCCGAATCCCGCCATCATGCACCAGCGATTGAACAAGGCGGGATACGGCGATCCCGCCCTACAATTCCCCGACCAATCCCGATCCTAGCTTGCCCTTCACCCTGCGACTGGCCTCCCTGCTGTTGCATTCATGGATTTCGAACTCGACCCGCTGCGCACCAACCACGGCATCCCGCCGATCGATTTTTCGCCTGCGGTGATAAACCGCCGGACGAATCAGCCGTAGCCTTGGCGAAGGCTGACCAAACATGCCCGATTTTGTTTTAGACTCTCCCCAAGGCTCCGGCTCGATCCCGCCAATCGACTTTAGAGCCCAGTTGAATGACGAGCAATATGCCGCCGTCACCGCCACGCCGGGACCGCTCCTCGTGCTCGCCGGCGCCGGCTCCGGCAAGACGCGCACCCTCACCTACCGCGTCGCCTACCTTCTCAGCCAGGGCGTGAAGCCCGGCGAGATCCTCCTGCTCACCTTCACCAACAAGGCCGCCAAGGAGATGCTCCACCGCGTGCAGGATCTCACCGGCGTCGAGCCGCAGCGCTTCTGGGGCGGCACCTTCCACTCGCTCGGGCATCGCGCCCTCCGCATCTACGGCGAATCCATCGGCCTGCCGCGCAACTTCACCATCCTCGACGCCGACGAGTCCGAATCGCTCCTGAAGCAGTCCGTCGAGGCCGGCGACAAGGCCTTCTTCAAGGACAAGACCCACCCGCGCCCCGGCCCGCTCTTCAGCGTGCTCTCGCTCGCCCGCAACACGCAGGCGCCCCTCACGGCCACCGTCGAGAAAAGTTTCCCGCAATACGCCGACATCGTCCACCGCTTCGGCCCCTTCGCCGAGGCCTACGCGAAGCGGAAGCGCGAGCAAAGCGTCGTGGACTACGACGACTTGCTGGAGCTCTGGCTCCGGCTACTCAACGAGGCTCCTGAGGTCGCCGACTATTTCGCCCACCGCTTCCGGCACCTGTTGGTGGACGAATACCAGGACACCAACACCATCCAGTCGCAGATCGTGGACAAGCTCGCCGGCCACCACCGCATCATGGCCGTGGGCGACGACGCCCAGTGCATCTACTCCTGGCGCGGCGCGAACTTCGAAAACATCATGACCTTCCCGGACCGCCACCCGGGCACCGTCATCCACCGCATCGAGACCAACTACCGCTCGACGCCCGAGATTCTCAATTTCGCCAACGGCGTCCTTCTCGCCCAGCCCAAGGGCCGCCACTTCGACAAGGAACTGCGCGCCGCCCGCGGCCATGCGCAAAAACCCTTCGTCGTGCAGGCGATGGATGACCGCGAGCAGGCCGAGTTTATCCTCAAACGCATCCGCGCCCTCACCGAGGACGAGGGCGTCTCCGCCAACGAGATCGCCATCCTCTACCGCTCGCACTTCCTCGCCCTTGAGATGCAGCTCGCCCTCTCCCGCGCTGGCGTGCCCTACCAGATCACCAGCGGCGTGAAGTTTTTCGAACGCCAGCACATCCGCGACCTCATTGCCCTCCTGCGCTTCGTTTACAATCCCAGCGACGCCCAAGCCTGGTCCCGCATCGCCGTGTTGCTGCCCAAGGTCGGCGAAAAGGGCGCGCAAAAAATCTACGACGCCGCCCTCGATCACGCCCGGCTCATGCAGAAGGACTTTATTGACGTCCTCCCGAGCGACGACGTGAAGAGCAAGGTCGCCAAGGACGCCCGCCCCGACTGGGAAAACTTCTGCGCCTCGCTGGCCCAAGTCGCCGACACCATGCGCACCGCCCGACCCGACGCCACCGTCGAGGTCGCCATCGACGGCTGGTATGGCGACTACCTCAAGGGTGCCTTCGCCGACTACGTGGACCGCCTCGATGAACTCAAGGCCCTCATCGGCTTCGCCGCGCGTTTCGAAGAGATGCAGGACATGCTCGCGCAGATCGTGCTCCTCAACGGCGAGACCAGCGACCGGCAGGTCGATCCCGACGCCGAGGCCATCAAGCTCACGACCGTGCACCAGGCCAAGGGCCTCGAATACGACATCGTCTTCCTCATCGGCGCCGCCGACGGCCAGTTGCCCACGCGCCGCTCCATCGAAGCCGACGACATCGAGGAAGAGCGCCGGCTCTTCTACGTGGCCGTCACCCGCGCCAAGAACGAACTCTACATCAGCTACCCCAAAGTCGCCACCCGCGCCGGCCCCGGCGGCATGCTCCTCGAACCCTCCCGCTTCCTGAAAGAGCTCCCCTCCGACCTCTACGAAGTCCTCCGCATCAAACGCAGCTTCGGGTGGTGAATATTCTAAAAATCATGAATACATCCGGAAAATTATTTATCGCGATGTTCAGTGACCTGCAAGGAATAGAGAAGAATCCCAATACTTATCCGTGGCTGCCGTCCGGAGCCGCCGCGCAGATTTCCATATTCAGCCAGTTGATGCCCTTTGTCACACGGTTGCTTTACGGCGGCATCACCGAGGAACTGCTCCTGCGGTGGGGTTTGATGACCTTGCTGGCATGGGGATCTTGGCGGATATTGCAAAAGCACCGCACCCACCCGCCAGCCCGGTGCTTTCACGCGGCAATCCTTCTCTCCGCCGTGATCTTCGGGGCCGGCCATTTGCCCGTGGCCTTTTTCGTCGTGTCGGAACCAAACATCGCGCTGGTCACCTTTGTCATCTTGGCCAATGCGGCCTTTGGCGTGATTGCCGGATACCTCTTTTGGAAACGCGGCTTGGAATCAGCCATCGTGGCGCACATGATCACGCATGGGGTGTTGCTCGCCGGCAGCCGGCCGTGGGGCTATTCTTGAGCCAACGGCCGGGGATATCGTCCGATTTCACGCCGCCTTCATCATCCCTTCACACGGCTCCGGCATCCTTAACGGACATGAAACGCAAAGACTACCTCATCGTCGCCCTCGCACCCCTCCTCGGGTTGTTGATCCCGCTGGTCGGCAACCTGACTGTCGAGGGCTGGAACTGGACCTGGACCGACTTCGTCGCGGCTTGGGCCGTCTTCACCGTCACAATCTTTTTCTTCCGCCTGCTCGCCACGCGCAAATTTGCCACTCTCGCTTACCGCATCGCCGCGGGGCTGGCGGTCGCCGCCGGTTTTCTCATCACGTGGATCACCATGGCCGTCCAGATCATCGGCGCCGAAAACCCCGCCAACATTTTTTACCTCGGCGTGATCCTGATCGGCTTGGTCGGCGTCGGCCTTGCCCGCTTTCATCCCGCCGGGATGGCCAAGGCCGCCTTCGCCACGGCCGCCGCCACCTTCCTCGTGCCGGTCATCGCCGTCGTCTGCTGGCCCGCCGACTTCAGCCCCGGCGTGCCGCAGGTTTTCCTGCTCAACGGCTTTTTCGTCCTGATGTTCGCCCTCTCCGGCCTGCTCTTCCGCCGGGCCGCGAGCCAGCCCATCAGCTCCGGCTCGACCGCATCCGCCTAGCCCAAAGACCCCGACCGTTCCGAATTAACCACGGATTACACGGATAGCACAGATGTAGTCTCTTATACGCGTCCATCCGTGTAATACCGCGGTTAAAATAACCTCGCGATCAATCTGCGCGATCGAGAGGTCTCTTGCGGAAAATAGATTTCGCCCCACGTTCTGGCTATCATGTCCGCCCCTTGGAAAAAGCCGAAGCGTGCCGATCCGGAAAAAAAGACCAAGCTCACGCCGGAGAGCATTGAGTGGGCGCGCGCCCGCGCCAAGGCCGCCGGCCGGCGTTACCCCAATCTCGTGGACAACATGGCCGCCACCCGCCGCCAAGTGGAGCAGGAGATGAAGGCCAAAGGGCCGGGCTTCCTCCGGAATCTCTGAGCGGTTTCGCAGCTTCTGCCGGCCGCGTCTCGTCGCCTGCCGGTAACCCAACCGGCTTGGCCCAAAAGGTCTATTCCCATCTCCAAGGTTGCACTCAATCCGGGCTGTGCTCTCTGTTTTCTCCTTACCGCCATGTCCACTTCCGTCGAAAACGTCGTCATCATCGGCACCGGGTGTGCCGGCCTCTCCGCCGCCATCTACGCCGCCCGCGCCAACCTCAACCCGCTCGTGCTGGAAGGCCCCCTGCCCGGCGGCCAACTCACCACGACGAGCGAAGTGGAAAACTTCCCGGGCTTCCCCCATGGCGTGGACGGCTTTCAGCTCACCCAAAACATGCGCGAGCAGGCGCAGCGCTTCGGCACACGCTTTGAGCAGGCGCTGGTGACGTCGGTCGATTTCACCAACATGCCGCGCAAGCTCATCCTCGACGGGCGCACGATCCTCACGAAGACCGTGATCATCGCCACCGGTGCCTCGCCGCGGCTGACCGGCGTGCCCGGCGAAAAAGAACTCTACGGCGGCAAGGGCGTGACCACCTGCGCGACCTGCGACGGCGCCTTTTACCGCAAGATGGAGGTCGCCGTGATCGGCGGCGGCGACAGCGCGGCCGAGGAGGCGCTCTTTCTCACGCGCTTTGCCAGCAAGGTTTACCTCGTCCACCGCCGCAACGAGCTGCGCGCCTCGAAGATCATGGCCGAGCGCGCCACATCCCACGAAAAGATCCAGATGGTCTGGGACAGCGTGCCGGTCGCCGTCGAGGGCGTCGAGCAGGGCGCGGTCAGCGGCCTGAAGGTCAAAAACGTGAAGACCGGCGCCGAGAGCGTCCTGCCGGTGAAGGGTGTCTTCGTCGCCATCGGCCACATTCCGAACTCCAAGCCTTTCAGCCCGCCGCTGGAGGTGGACGAAAACGGTTACTTCAAAGCCGCCGCCGGCTCACAGGTGCGGACCAACGTGCCGGGCGTCTATGTCGCCGGCGATTGCTCCGACCACGTCTATCGCCAGGCCATCACCGCCGCCGGCATGGGCTGTCAAGCCGCCATCGAGGCCGAGCGCTGGCTCGCCGAGCACGGCGGGTGAGCGTCAGGACTTAACCACGAAGAGCACGAAGTTCACCAAGAGAAAACCAGGGATTGGCTTCGTAGCCTTCGTGCTCTTCGTGGTTAAAATTTGGATCTCAAATTCCGCCCGACAAAAAACGCCGCCCACTTGCGTGAGGCGGCGTTTGCATTTTGAGCGAGTTAGCGCGCGGCTTACTTCAGCTCGTCGGCGTGGAATTCCTGCCAGCTGTCGAGGTCGTTGAGGCGCACGGCATCCTTCACGGCCGACGCATCGTCCGGCAGGCCGTTGTTGGCGAGGACGCCCTTGCGGGTCGCGTCGTCGTGGATGTAACCGCGGACGGCAGCGTTGTGCTTCTCGATGGAAGCGGCGTCGAGCTTCACGCCGGGCTGGGCCTTGATCCAAGCCTCAAACTGCGGGTAGGTCGGGCGCTTGTCCTTGATGAAAGCGAGCACGGCATCGGTCTTGAGGCCGAGCGCGTCGATCGTCATCTGGTCGTAGCCCTTGCCACAGCCGGGATAACGGGAGTCGAGCTTGCCGCGGGCCGCGAGCGAGGCCTTGAGCCAGAGGCGGGGCAGATGGAGGACACTGAGCGGACCGGCGGTGCCGGAACTGATAAGCGGAACAAACGTTGCCATATATTCGGGGGTTGAGGGTTGACGGGACAGAATTGCGAACCCGTTGGGGTTCTCTGTCAAAACAGCGCGACTCACCGCGAAATGCAACGGGCGTTTTCAGGTTCCTGTGACATCAGCGCAAAAATCCTTGGCGCGGCGAACCCGGCCGGCATCGTCCGGAAACACGCATGACCCAAAACCCGTCCGCCCCCGCTTGGGGCCGCTACGAGCGGCTGATGCCCGCCGAAATCGAGGCGATCTTCGCCCGGCACCCCGTCGCTTACCTGCCTTGGGGCGCCCTCGAATACCACGGCAAGCACGCCGCCATCGGGCTCGACGGGCTCAAGGCCCACGGCCTCTGCTTGGAGCTCGCGCAGGCCGCCGGCGGCCTCGTGCTGCCGCCGGTCTATGTCGCCGCCAACACGATGAAGGGCGTCAAGGATCTGCCCTTCAGGCGCCACTCGCTCGATTTCAGCGAGGCCACGCTCCGCGTTCTCGTGCGCGAGCACCTCGACCAGCTCGCCGACGAGGGCTTCCGCGTCGTCTTCGTGCTCTGCGGCCACGTCGGTCAACCGCACTACGACATCATCAAGGACGAAGCCGCCCAGTGCAACGCCCGCCAGTCGCACACCCGCATCATCGCCACCTCGGAGACCGATTTGCTGCCAAAGGAACTCGTCATCGTAAACCACGCCGCCCTCGGCGAGGTGTCGTTTCTCATGCACACCGATCCGGCCTGCGTGGATCTTTCCCGTCTGCCCGCCGACCGCGTGCCCACGCTGGAAGAGGACGCCGTCTGGGGTCCGGACCCGCGCCCATCCTCCGCCGACAAGGGCCGCACCTACGCGGCCGCTTTCGTCGCCGCCGCCCAAAAACTCATCGCCACCGCCCTCGCCTCGTAATCAACACGCGCGATTCCTTCTTCCCTCTTCCTTCATCCTTCTTCCTTCATGAAATACCGCTCCCTCGGCCGCACCGGTCTCAAAGTCAGTGAAGTCTCCCTCGGCACCTGGGCCTTCGGCTCGCCGTCAATCTATGGCTCGGTCGATTCCGGCGACGCGCACCGCGCCATCCGCGGCGCGCTCGACGCCGGCATCAATTTTTTCGACACCGCGCCGCTCTACGGCACCAAGGAAGCGGACGGCATCGCGGAAAAAGTGCTCGGACAGGCGCTCGGCGCCGACCGCGACCGCGCGCTCATCGCCACGAAATTCGGCCGCTACCATTCGCGCGTCCACACCAACGAGTTTTTCGACGGCCCTTCGGTCACCTGGTCCGTGGAGGAAAGCCTGCGGCGGCTCGGCACCGATCGCATCGACGTGCTGTTTTTCCACTCCCCCACCCACCCGGACAAGATCAAGGACGACGTCTGGGCCTCGCTCGACGGCCTCAAGCGCAGCGGCAAGGTGCGCTTTGTCGGTCTCTCCTGCGGGTTCATCAAGGACACCGGCGCGATGACACGCAGTTGGGCCGCGCAGGGCCGCATTGATGTCGCGCAGATCGCCTACAGCCTCACCTACCGCGAGTGGGAGCCGATCATCGCCGACCTCGGCGCGCAGGGCGTGGGCATCGTTGCCCGTGAGTCGCTCGCCAACGGCTTCCTCGCCGGCGTGTTCACCAAGGACACCGTCTTCCCGCCCGGCTCGCTCAATTCCCGCTACCCGCGCGAGGAGATCTCCGAGCGCGTCGAGCTGGCCGATCGCTACAAAGCGCTCCTCGTGCGCCGCGATGTGAAATCCCTCGCCGCCGCCGCGATGCGCTGGGTGCTCGACAACCCGCATACCTCCCTCGTGCTCTCGGGCTCAAAGAAACTGGAGGAGATTCTCGACTGCGCGGCCGCTTCCGACGCCACGCCCTACTCCGCCGACGAACTCGCCCAAGCCCGCCGGCTGCACACGAAGGATTTCTCGCCGGCCTGACCCCGGCGCCACGGTGAATCCACCGGCCAACGATTACCCGGCCCGCATCGCGGCCCTGCACCGCGCGCTCGCCCTGCCGGCGGACTACGCCCCAAGCCGCCGGCTCGCCTTGCAGCCCGAGGCGGATGAAGCCGCATTGCTCACCATCGCCACGCCGCCCGACAGTCCGCCGGTGCGCCTGACGGCTCCGGCCGCCGCAGCTTGGACGCAGCTGCACCAAGCCGCACTGGCGGACAGCATCCTCCTCGAACCGCTCTCCGGTTTTCGCAGCGTGAACCGCCAAGCGGAGATCATCCGCGGCAAGCTCGCCGCCGGCCAACCGCTCGCCGCGATCCTCGCCAGCGTCGCCGCGCCCGGTTACAGCGAGCACCACACGGGCTGCGCGCTTGACCTCGGCACGCCCGGCGAGCCGGCGCTGGAGGAAGGTTTTGCGCAAACGCCCGCCTATGCGTGGCTCCGCGAACACGCCACCTGGCACGGTTTCCACCTGTCTTACCCGCGCGACAACCCACATGGCATCGTCTTCGAGCCCTGGCATTGGTGTTGGCGACAGGGTTGAACGCCGGACCGCAAACCGGGATTTACTCGCCGCGGCTTCGGCGTTATGTTCTGTCTCGGTCTGCTATTGGTCCCTCGCCTCGGCCTACGGGCTTTATGCGTCCATCAGCTGGCTGGTGCAGTGGCTGGAAGCCCGCGAGGGCGGCTTCATCAGCGCGGCCAACCTCGGGTGGATCACTGGCTGGCTGATGGTGCTGCCCAATGCTGTGCTCGCGCTCTACTGGGGTTGGAAAAGGCGCGCCGATATCGTTTACAGCCCCCAGGTCGGCGACGGCCACATCTGCATTCCGCTCTGCCTCGGCCTGTTCGCGCTTTTCCGTTCGCTGCCGCTCGGGACTTTGTTTGAGCCGGGCATGTTGATGCTGCTCGGCGCCACCGTCCTGAACGGCCTTTCGGCGCTGCTTTTGGGCGGACTGCCGCGCTGGGCCGGGGCACTGCTGGCCGCCGGCTACGGGTGGTTCTCTGGCAGGGCCTGCTGACCGGGTGAGACCGAACGCCACTCAGACAACCGGATCGGCTTGGAACTTCACTCCCAGCTCGGCGAAGAGTTTCTGCGCATTCAGCCTAAACGGATTTTTCCGAATCTCAGCCATTGGCTTGGTCGTATGATTGCAAAACAGGTAGCACGCCGGCCCGATCCGCATGCAGGCGTCGAAATGCGTGCCATTCGCCTCTTGGGTGAAGACGAAATCACCCAGCTGAAGCGGCATCCGGCCGACCTCGGTTTGGAGGGGGTCGATGTCCGCCAGAAACCGCGCTTTGTAGCTGTCCGCCCGGGGGCCTTGGTAGGACAAGATCATGGCCGGACCGCTTGCGAGCTTGACCAAAACCCACTCATCAAAAACGACCCCTTGGTAAAGCGTGTTCACGCGGCCGATGGTTTGGACGATCGCGGTGCGGGCTTCGTCGATATTCATGTTTTTGAGCAAATTTATCGGCACAGAGCACTCATATCCAACGACATATTTGCACCGCTACAGCCAATTTAGCATTCTTTTATAATTATACAATAAACACTTACAAAATATCTCATCCTTTTTTAGAACAATTCTAATTATCACTTGTGATTTAGAACCATTCCAATCTGTTTAGACCCTCACTCTCATGCCTGACACCTCCACCGCCACCCCAGTGTCCCTCACGCAGACCCTCGCCGACAGCGGACTGCGCGCCACCCCGCAGCGTGAAGTCGTGTTCAACGTGCTGCTACAAAAGCGCGATCACCCCACGGCCGACGAAGTCTTCGCCCGGGTGAAATCCGAGTTGCCGACCATCTCGCTCGCCACCGTTTACAACTGCCTCGAAACCCTCGTGCAGTGTCGCGTGGTGCGAGCGGTGAACTTTGAGCGCGGCCCCACCCGTTATTGCCCCAACCTGCGTCCGCACGCGCATTTTCACGACGAACAAAGCGGCTCCACCCACGACATCGACCTGCCGCCCGAACTCCTCGAACAGGTGAAGGCCGTGCTGCCGCCCGGCTACGACGCCAACGCCGTCGAGATCACCTTCCGCGGCCGCAGCACCTCCTGAAACCGTCCGGCCACCCTCTCTCCCACTAATTCACATGAGCCAACTCGAAATCAAGGACCTCCACGTCAGCATCGGCGAAAAAGCCATCGTCAAGGGCTTTTCGCTGACCATCAACAGCGGCGAGGTCCACGCCATCATGGGGCCCAACGGCACCGGCAAATCCACGCTCTCCAAGGCGATTTCCGGCCATCCCGATTACACCATCACCGGCGGCGACGTACTCCTCGACGGCCGGTCCATCCTCGCGATGCAGCCCGACGAGCGCGCCCGCGCCGGCCTCTTCCTCGCCTTCCAGTATCCGAGCGAGATCCCCGGCGTTACCATCGCCAACTTCCTCCGCGCCGCCGTGCAAGCGCGCATGGCCGAGGGCGAAGAGCTCGACGCCACCGGCTACTACAAGCGCCTCTACTCCAAGATGGACCTCCTCAAGATCGACCGGAAGTTCACCTCCCGCGCGGTCAACGACGGTTTCTCGGGCGGCGAGAAGAAGCGCTGCGAAATCCTGCAGATGGCGATGCTTGAGCCGAAGTTCGCGCTGATGGACGAGACCGACTCCGGCCTCGACATCGACGCGCTTCGCATCGTCTCCGAGGGCGTCAATGCCATGCGCGGCGGCACGCTCGGCATCCTCATGATCACGCACTACCAGCGCCTGCTCGACTACATCGTGCCCGACCACGTCCACGTCATGTGGGACGGCCGCATCGTGAAGAGCGGCGACAAATCCCTCGCCCTCGAACTCGAGGCCAAGGGCTACGACTGGGTAAAGAAAGAACTAGCCAAGGCCTGAACCCGCCATGCCCGACCTCGCCACCACCACCCTCCCCGAGGCGCCCGACGCCGCGGCCAATCCCGTCGCCGGCATCGACCAGACGAAGGGCGACTTCCAATACAACGTGGACTACGAGTTCGACGCCGGCACCGGCCTGACCGAGAATACCATCCGCTACATCAGCTCCGTCAAAAAGGAGGCCCTCTGGATTCTCGAGTTCCGCCTCAAGGCCCTGCAGACCTTTCTCAGCAAGCCCATGCCCACGCACTGGGCCACGAAGGACCTCGACAACATCCATTTCGACAAAATCCGTTACTACCTTTCGCAGGGCCAGAAGCCCAAGCGCACCTGGGACGAGGTCCCCGACGACATCAAGCGCACCTTCGAGCGGCTCGGCATTCCCGAGCAGGAGCGCAAGTTTCTCGCCGGCGTCGAGGCGCAGTTCGACTCCGAGGCCGCGTATTCGAACGTCAAGGACATCGTCGCCAAGCAGGGCGTCATCTTCGCCAACTCCACCGAGGCGCTCCGTGAGCATCCCGAGATTTTCCGCAAATTCTTCGGCAAAGTCATCCCTACCGGCGACAACAAATTCTCCGCGCTCAACAGCGCCGTGTTCTCCGGCGGCTCGTTCATCTACGTGCCCAAGGGCGTCAAGGTCGCCCAGCCGCTGCAGGCCTACTTCCGCATCAACGCGGAAAACTTCGGGCAGTTCGAGCGCACCCTCATCATTGCCGACGAGGGCGCCGAACTCACCTACATGGAGGGCTGCACCGCCCCAAAGTTCAGCACCTCCACGCTGCACAGCGCCGTGGTCGAGCTCGTCGCCCTCAAGGGCGCGAAGATCCAATACATCACCGTCCAGAACTGGGCCAACAACGTCTTCAACCTCGTGACCAAGCGCGGCGTCGCGCACGAGGAGGCCACCATCAAGTGGATCGACTGCAACATCGGCAGCCGGCTCACCATGAAGTATCCCGGCGTCGTCCTCAAAGGCCGCAAGGCCCGCGGCGAGGTCATCTCCATCGCCCTCGCCAACGACGGCCAGCACCAGGACACCGGCGCCAAGATGATCCATGCCGCCGACGAGACCACCTCCAACATCGTCGCCAAGTCCATCTCCGTCGGCCAGGGCCGCTCGACCTACCGCGGCGTCGTCCATATCCCGAAGCATCTCAAAGGCTGCAAGAACAACACCGAGTGCGACGCCCTGCTCATCAACACCAACAGCCGCACCGACACCTACCCGGCCATCACCGTCCGCGGTGACGCCAACTCCGTGCAGCACGAAGCCAGCGTGTCGAAGGTCAGCGAAGAGCAGATTTTCTACATGCAGCAACGCGGCCTCACCGAGGCCCAGGCCATGAGCCTTTCCGTCAACGGCTTCATCAACGACCTCGCGAGCCAATTCCCCATGGAATACTCCGTCGAGCTCAAGCGCCTCATCGACCTCGAGATGGAAGGCAGCGTCGGCTGACCGACACATTTTCGATTTTGGATTCCCGATTTTCGATTTCGGTCGGAAACAGGCATCCAAATCGAAAATCCCCAATCAAAAATCGAAAATTTCCTGATGTCCGCCGTGCCCGACACCCACTCTTCCTGCGATTTCACCCAGGAGCGCTTTGCCACCCACCTCGCGAATCGCCACGACCTGCCCGCGTGGTGGCTTGAGGCCAAAAAAGCCGCGTGGAACCAATACCTCGCCCTGCCGCTCCCCGTGCGCACCGATGAGCGCTGGCGCTTTTCCAATCTCAAGGGCATCGACCTCGCCGGCTTTGTGCTCCCCGGCCAGCCCGCGCCGCACACGCCCCACCTGCCGGAATTCCCGCGCGTGGCCGAGCTCACCTTCTCCAACCGCCAGATCACCCATCGCACCGCCCTGCCCGCCGACCTGCAGGAACAGGGCGTGATCTTCGCCCCGCTTGACGAGGCGCTGCGCAACCACGGCGACCTCGTCCGCCGCTACTTCCGCAAGCACACCGTCGCCTTGGGCAGCGAGAAATTTGTCGAGCTCAACACCGCCTTCTGCTCCACCGGCGCGCTGCTCTACGTGCCGCGCGGCGTGGAGATCGCCCTGCCCTTCGTCGTCGAGCACACCCTCGCCGGCGACCACATGGCCACCTTCCCCCACACCCTCGTCATTCTCGAGGATCAGGCCAAGGCCACGCTCGTCGAATTTTTCGTGTCCACGGAAACCGAGACCGCGCACTTCGTCTCCGGCGTCAACGACCTGCACGCCGCCGCCGGCGCTCACCTGAGCTACATCGGCGTTCAGAACTGGTCCGACGCCACCCAGACCTTCCAGAGCAACAGCATCGCCGCCGGCCGCGACGCCCGCGTGTTCTCGCTCAACCTCCACCTCGGCGGCCGCCAAGCCCGGTACGAGTCGCACAGCCGGCTGCTCGCCCCGGGCGCGCACAGCGAAATGCTCGGCCTCACCGTCGCCCACGGCACGCAGGAGTTCGACCAGCGCACGCTGCAAACCCACGCCGCACCGCACACCTCTTCGAATCTCCTCTACAAAAACGTCCTCCTCGACCAGGCCCGCACCATTTTCTCCGGCCTCATCGTGGTGGAGCCCGACGCGCAGAGGACCGACGCCTACCAAAGCAACCGAAACCTCATGCTCAGCGAGGCCACCGAGGCCAACAGTCTCCCCGGCCTGGAGATCGAGGCCAATGACGTCCGCTGCACCCACGGTGCCACCACCGCCCGCATCGATCCCGACCAGCAGTTTTACCTCGAGGCCCGCGGCATTACCCCGCAGCACGCCCACGAGTTGCTCGTCTTCGGTTTCTTCGAGGAGATCCTCGACAAGCTGACCGACGACCACCTCCACGCCGCGCTCACCCGGTTCATCCAGTCGAAATTCAAAAGCTAAGCCCAGGAACGCCATGAACCAGACCAAGGAACGCCATCTCACCCGCGAGGTCACCGCCACGCAGATCCCGTCCGGCGACAAGCATCCCCTGCCCGCCGGCACCAAGGTCACCATCCACCAGACCCTCGGCGGCAGCTACACCGTGCAGACCGACATCGGCCTCTTCCGCATCGACGGCAGGGATGCCGACGCCCTTGGGGAGCAGGCGGCGGACAACACCCTTCAGGCCGCCACTCTCGCGGACGGCTCGCCGGATCCCGAGGCCGTCTGGATCCAGTTGCGCAAGGTTTTCGACCCCGAGATCCCGGTGAACATTGTGGACCTCGGCTTGGTTTACTCGCTCGACATCGAGAAGCGCGAAGCCGCCGAAGGCGGCTACAAGGTCATCATCGCGATGACCCTCACCGCGCCCGGCTGCGGCATGGGTCCGGCCATTGCCGAGGACGCCAAGGGCAAAGTCCTCCTCGTCCCCGGCGTCGCCGACGCCGAGGTCAAGATCACTTGGGAACCACCTTGGAACCAGAGCATGATTTCCGAAGAAGGGAAAATGAAACTAGGTCTGATCTGATTCGGGAACCCGTGTCCGGAGCCAGTCGGCGAGCGAGTTCACCACCAGCAGAGTTGTATAAAGCCGCACGTAGGGCCTGCCGATTTCTGCGCTTTCCTCGGTTCGGGGCCTTCCTATGGTCGGCTCCGTGTTCTCCCTAAAAATCTCCCGCGACGCCGTCTTACTCGCCGCCCTGTTCCTTAGTTTGACCGCCGGTCTCTCCGGGCAGAACGCCGACACGCCCTCCCCCGCGATCGAGAACTCCGTGGTGAAGATTTTCTCCACCGCGCGCTACCCCGACGTTTACCGCCCCTGGACCAAGCAGCCGCCGCGCGAAGGCACCGGCACGGGCGTCATCATTGAAGGAAAGCGCATCCTCACCAACGCCCACGTCGTCGCCTACGCTAGCCAGATCCAGGTGCAGGCCAACCAGTCGGGCGACAAATACACCGCAACGGTCGAGGCCTACTCCACCGCGATGGACCTGGCCGTGCTCCGGCTCGACGACGAAACCTTCTTCGCCGCCCGCCCCCCGCTCCCGCGCGCGGAAACGCTGCCCGGCATCAAGGACACCGTGATGGCCTACGGTTTCCCCACCGGCGGCTCCACCCTCGCCATCACCAAGGGCATCGTCTCCCGCATCGAGTTCACCGCCTACAACTACCCAGGTGCCGGGCTTCGCGTGCAGATCGATGCCGCCATCAACCCCGGCAACAGCGGCGGACCCGCCCTCGTCAACGACCGCATGATCGGCGTCGCCTTCAGCCGCCTCGGGGGCAGCGACAACATCGGCTACATCATCCCCAACGAGGAGATCGACCTGTTCCTCGCCGACATCGCCGACGGCCGCTACGACGGGAAGCCGGTCAGTTTCGACGACTTTCAGCCGCTCATCAACCCGGGCCTGCGCGCCTTCCTCCGGCTCGACCGCGCCACCGAGGGCGTCGTGCTGCGCCGGGCCGAGCACCCCACCGCAGACTACCCGCTCCACCCCTGGGATGTCGTCACCCACATCGGCGACACCCGCATCGACAACGAGGGCATGATCATCCTCTCCGAGAATGTCCGTGTGGCCTTCAAATACCGCATCCAGCAGATCGCCCGCGACGGCCGCGTGCCGCTCACCGTCATCCGCGACGGCCGCGAGCTCAAGGTGGACGTGCCCGTGGCCGCCGACCGGCCGCTAGTCGCCCCTTTCCTGCAGGGCGCCTACCCGCGCTACTTTGTCCACGGCCCGCTCGTCTTCTCCGCCGCCACCCAGGAGTTCATCGCCGGGTTCAACAACTTCGCCCTGCTCAATGCGCTCACCTTCGCCGAGACGCCGCTCATCACCCGCCGCATCGCCCGCCCGGAGTTTGCCGACGAAGAGCTGGTCGTGGTGACCTCTCCCTTCTTTCCGCACCGCACCACCAAGGGCTACAACAACCCCGCGGGCCGCGTCCTCGCCGGCGTCAACGGCATCGCCCCCCGCAACCTGTTGCACCTCGTCGAACTGCTGCGCACCGCCGAGAGCGACTACCTCGAATTCACCTTCGCCGGCCAAGGCACCGAAACCCTCGTCTTCTCGCGGCAGGAACTTCTCGACATCACCGAGGATATTTTGAGCGACAACGACATCCGCGTCCAAGGCACCCCCGACACTCTCGCCGCGTGGCAAAACCGCCCCCAGCCCTGAACATCAGCTCTAGCGATGCAGGACCTGAAGCGTCGCCTCCAGCTCAGCAGGACTGATACAATCAGATTTAGCTCAGCGCGCTGGCGCGCGCTCCTGGAAGGTGGCGCGAGTCGAAAATGCATGCTTCCCTGCCCTGCCCTCGCCCAAACCGTTTGTCACCCCAATAGGTGACAAACCGGCTGCCACCAGCGGCTTGATCCGCTTCACTCAACCCGGCCGCCCAGTTCTTCGAGCCGGCGGGCGGTGACCTCGATGTCTGTCACCAGTTTTTCCCAGCGCACACCTTGCTCGCTGCGCCGGTAGTCGAGATATTCTGCCGATTCAGCATCGCCCGACCGTGCGCGTAGCCGGGCGTTGGTCGCAATGATTTCTTCGAGCAGGTCGCGCTCACTGGTCAGCCGATCGAGCCGCACGGTCCCCGCCAGCCGCAGCACTTCGCGGATACTGCGACCGTGAATCCAGGCGCGCAGCTCCCGGTCGACGGTTTCCGCGCTGCCACCGCGGTTCGTCCCCATCAACCTGAACCGCAGTTCCTGCAGGCCTTCGTCGAACTCCCGCCATTGCGCCGGCTCCAGCTGCGACGTGGTCCGTAGCCGCCACAGCGAAAAGGCGATGGCGGTGTCGGCCGCAACCTCACGGGCCAGCGGGTCCGCCGGCCGGCAGCCCGCGACCAGCAGGGCAAGCAACCCTAGGATTAATCGGGTGAAGTGCATATTGGGATAGTTTGAGAACTATTCATTCCGCTGCGGGCACAAAGCCCCACTTCGCCGCGGAAAACAGTCCACGGTCGCTGAGCTTGAGGTCGGGGATCACCAGCAGAGCCATGAAGGAGAGCGTCATGAAGGGCGCATCGAGCGCGGAGCCCAGTTGCTTCGCCCGCCGGTCGATCCCGATGTAGCGCCGCGCCACGGTCCGTCCGTCGCGGTCCGACATCAGGCCCGCGATGGGCAACGGCAGCACGGCGGATCGCCCCCGCCCCACCACGCTGAGCCCGCCGCGGTGCCGGATGACCAGGTTTACCGCCTCCGCCAGCGCAGCGTCGTCGCACCCCACGGCCACGATGTTGTGGGAATCGTGCGCCACCGAGGAGGCGATCGCACCGGCTTTGAGCCCGAAACCGTGGATGAAACCCACCGCCACGGGCGCGCGCGGGACATAGCGGTTGACGACGGCGAGCTTGAGGATGTCGCGCTTCAGGTCGGGCACGATGCAGCCGGCGGCAATCCGCGCGGGTTCGCGCAGGTGACGGGTCACCAACTGGCCATTCAGCGCTTCGATGACGTTGAGTTGCAGGGCGGAATTTCCCGTCGCCACCCGGCAGGCAAAATCTCCCGCCGACCTGGGCTTCGCCTTGAACTTGTTGGTGGCCGCGCTCCGCTGCCGCGGCAACCGGCTGCGGTCGCCCGATGCCACAAGTTCTCCCTGCAGGTAGGTGCGGCGCACCCGGAAATTTTTCCAACCGTCCACCACGATGAAATCTGCCGGCTCGCCCGGGCGCAGCAGGCCCACTTCAAGGCCGTAATGCTCCACCGGGTTGACCGACGCACAGCGCAGCACATCGAATTTGTCCGCGCCGGTCGCCAGCGCCCGCCGCACGTGCCGGTCGATGTGCCCGCCGACCAGCAGGTCGGGATGCAGGTCGTCGCAACAGAACATCACGCGGTCGGGATGCGTTTTCAGCAGGGACGCAAGCGCGGCAAAGTTGCGCGCGGCCGAACCCTCGCGGATGAGGATTTTCATGCCGGCCGCCAGCTTGTCCTGTGCTTCCGCCAGCGTAAAACACTCATGGTCGGTTGTCGGCCCCGCCGCGGCGTAGGCCTGCGCTTGGGCGCCGCGAAGACCGGGGGCGTGGCCGTCCACCTGCTTGCCGAGCCGCTGCGCCGTCGCGATCATCGCCCGCAGCGCCGGGTCGCCCGCAAGCACTCCGGGGAAATTCATGACCTCGGCCAGATAGCGCACTTCGCGGCGGCGCAACAACCGCGCCACGGCCGCGGCATCCAGCGCGGCGCCCGCGGTTTCAAACGTGGTCGCCGGCACGCAGGAAGGCGCGCCAAAATTAAATTTCAACGGCGTCCGCCGGCCGTCGCGGATCATGTGGAGCACCCCGGGCGCTCCGAGCACGTTGGCAATCTCGTGCGGGTCCGACACCGTGGCGACGGTGCCGTGGATCACCGCCAGCCGCGCAAACTCCGCCGGCGGCAGCAATGAACTCTCGATGTGGATATGCGCATCCACCAGCCCGGGCATGATCAGTTGCTTGGCCCGCACGGTCGGATCTTCGCGCACGGCGGTGATCCGGCCCGCCGCCCACTCCACGCGGCCGGGAAAAATCCGCCGCCGGTGCAGGTCCACCACCTGTCCGGCGAGTTGTTGCCGCTTGATTGCCGCCATGCCTGCAGCTTGGGAGCCAAGACCGCTCTGGCAACCCTCTTGCAAGCAGCCGGGGCCCTGATTCCCCCGATTGCCTCGTCAGCCCTTGCCAAAATGGGCGACACCGCCCACGTTTCCGCCCCATGCATTTTGACAACCTTCAGCCCGGACTCTCCGCCCCACTGCCCCGTCTTGACGATGAGGATGATGACGAGGAGTCGGAAACCTCCCCGGCCAAGAAAGCCGCCGCACCCGTCGGGCTGCTTATCCAGAAGAAATTCCTCGCCCAGCGAAAAATCTTCCTCTGGGGCGCCGTGACCGACGAGACCGCCAAGGACATCACGGAAAAGCTGCTCTACCTCGAGGCCGACGCGCCCGGGCAGGAGATTTTCTTCTACATCAACACTCCCGGCGGCTCCATCACCGCGGGCATGGCGGTTTACGACACCATGCAGTTGATCACCTCGCCGATCACCGTGATCGTCACGGGCATGGCCGCCTCCATGGGCTCCATCCTCCTCAGCGGGGCGAAGAAGGGCCGCCGCCTGCTCTACCCCCACTCGCGCGTGCTCATCCACCAGCCGCTCATCTCCGGCCGCTTCATCGGCCCGGCCACGGACATCAACATCCAGGCCCAGGAGATGGAAAAACTCCGCGCCGAGCTGAACCAGATCCTCGCCACCGCCTCCGGCCAGCCGCTGGAACGCATCACGCAGGACACCGACCGCGACTTCTACCTCAATGCGCAGGAAGCCATCGAATACGGTCTCGCCGACCGTATCGTGGACAAGGTTTAAGCCGACTAGAGCGTTTCAAATAGAACTATAGCCGTTAATATTTTCTGTCATTCTGAGGCGAAGCCGAAGAATCCAGTATCTCTCTCACAGCGGTAGGTGCATTGGATTCTTCGCTACGCTCAGAATGACAATCAC
>Ga0169931_10004403_pt1 | contig 21934 bp, 17 predicted proteins | sample Kivu_15m_20L_FD_129675 | JGI IMG/M metagenome (GOLD analysis project Ga0169931, IMG submission 129675) | Freshwater microbial communities from Lake Kivu, Western Province, Rwanda to study Microbial Dark Matter (Phase II) - Kivu_15m_20L... | ecosystem: Environmental > Aquatic > Freshwater > Lake...
AGTTGTTACTTAAGCATTGCAGTTCACAAAATAGCAGCTGGTTTTATTGGATTTTTTCTAAGGTCAGGCGTTGGTTTGGCCAAGCAAACAGCCTCAGTATTCATCATCAAGATGAGCATGGTCAAACCGCGGTGATGTTGGCTGCAAAATCAGGGCATTTGGCTGTGATGTGCCTTCTTGAAGAATTTGGTGCAAGGCTTGATGAAAATGATCTGTATCAAGAAAATTTATTATTCATTGCTTTGCGATCGAATCAGCAAATTGTTGTGGAGTATTTGTTAAAAAGGGGTATGCCACAAATGCCAAATGTTGATGGCATGACACCTGTGATGTTAGCTGTTTTATTAGATTATCAGGATCTTTTGTGGCTATTGTTGCATTTTAGTGGTGATGTACATGCATTGGATGTTCAAGGACATAGTGCATTAAAATTGGCAGTTGAAAAAGATCATTTTGAATGTGCAAGAATGTTAGTACATTGTGGGGCTGATGTTCGTTCTGTGCTGGGTTCTGGATCAATCACCTATCGGATGATACATATGCTGCTTTTCCGCTGCGTGAAGGATGGTTATTGGGATTTGTGTTTTGAGCACAAGCAGCATGTGGCTCCACAAAGCCCTCTTCACTTATTACTGGAACTTGCCAGTCATCTGCATGAACTTGATCGTCATTTTAATCAGCAATTTAATCAGCATGATTTTGAGATGACGTTGGGGCAATTAAGTGATTTATTGCAAAAAATGCAGCCCGCTGATTACAAGCCTATTCAAAGGCATATTCGCATGTATTTGCTAAAGATGGGTCATATAGATGCGATGAGGTATTCTGTGGCTTATGAGCAGTTTTTGAAAGTTCTTATTTATCCAAAAGGCCGGTGTTTGGACTTGAAGCTGAGTCAATTCTATTTATTTTCACCCAAGCGGGAAATTATCCCTGATGATGTATTTCGAATGGTTGCTTTAAAGCTTCCTATCAAAAGTTTATATAATTTGCAAATTGCACTGGGCGTTCAGCATTAATCCTCAGTGGTTTAAATGACTGATTGGGTAAACCAAATGCCAATACTTGGCAAGTTTAGTTTTACAGTCATTTAGTTTACTTGGTTTCTATCGAATGATGTGATCGCAGTCAGATTTGTACTATAATAATATTAAAGATAATAATATTAAAGATAATAATATGAAAAGGAAGATCGTCTATGGGCAAACAAAGTGATATCAACGAAAAAGAAGGGCTCACTCAGTCAAAAGGAAAATCTCTTTTGGAAAAAATACAAGGCGCATCTGGGCAGTTAAAAGAACAGGCTGACAAAGCAGGTAAATTAAATATTTTATTTGGTGCATTAAGCGCGGTAACTACATTTTTGTTTGTAGCCAGTAAAGCCAGTCGGTCAGCACTGGGTGATCAGGCAAGTTATCTGGCTGATGGGTTAGGTCGACTTGTAGGTACCTCGTATGATTCATACAAAGAAAGGCGTCGATTAGGTTTTAAGGGCTGGCTGATTGTTGCTGGCCTATTGGTTGCTATGGTTGGTGTTGCTGTATTAATGGCCGTTGGGTTGATTGAAAAGATTTCATTATCATTACCCGGTGTGGCCATTTTTGGTGGTATGGCGATTGCTGCAGTTTCGACAATTTTTTCTATTTTTAATTTAAAAAGGGTGCTGAAGGATAAATCACAAGTTTTAACTAAATCTCAATCTCTTGCAAATCTTAGTGGGACTGAAGAAATAAATAATGAAGTTAATAATATCAAGTATTTGAGCAAAAACGACAGGCAAAAAGTGAAAAATATACTAAATGGGCAGAGAGAAAATAAACAAGAATTGATTTTATCGATTTTAGATCCGGCGGCTAGGCAAAGGAGGGATCAGTTTATTAATAACATTGTGATGGGTGTGGGTGCAATTCTTTGCAGTGCTTTGTTGTTTTCAGGAATAGGTACAATTCCATTAGCTGCTATTGCTGCTGCATTTGTCATTGCCTACCCACTTTATAGCTTTGTTCATGATCGAGAATCTAACAAAAAACACTATCTAGAGAAAGTCACAAGTCTAGAAGAAAAAATAACCCATAATCCCAAAATGTTTGTTTTAAAACGTTTGTATACAAAGCTAAAAGTATTTTCACTTAAAAAACTTGCAGCACTGTCAACTTCGCTTTCAAACGTGCTAGGTCCAGGTGTAGGAGTTGAATCAAACCAGAGCATTTTAAAATTTCCCGATTTTACCTATCAAAATTTAGATGAGACCCCAAAATCTTCTGGTTTTATTCCAAATGCAGAACAGAGTGCCACACAACCTTCTCCTGTATCTGCTAATCTAAGTGAAGTTGTACGTGTTAATCTAGGAGGGAATCTAAGAGAGAATTTAAATGATGATCCAAGTAGAGATGATAGTCAAGCCAATACTCTAAAAGGCCGAGTACCCTAGGCTATTGAACTTATTTTTACCGCTTGCTTTTGTGCCCATTTAGTGAGAATATAAGCAATTAAAATCAGGTAATTATAAGTGATTATTGAAAATAATTATAGAAATATGGGTAAGCTTGATGACCTCGTGCTGGATCAATTGCCGGACCAAGAGCATTTGATAAAGGTTGATATAGCCGGTAATGTCTGGGTGGAAGTCATTGATCAATATCACGATGAGCCATTGTTAAAAGCGGTTTATTATCGCCAGGTTGATAAAGCACTTGGATTGATTGAAGCGGGTGCTGATGTTAATACCAGTGATGAATTTGGCAATACCCCGCTCATGCTTGCAGTCAATCAGCGCCTGGTAATGGTTGTAGAGCAGCTATTAAAAGCAAAGGCTAATGTAAATGCTGCAGATAATATTGGCCTTAGTGCATTAATGCATGGGGTAATACAAAATGATCGATATTTGATTGAATTATTATTGGATGCAGGTGCAGATATTAATCAAGCTGATGGTCAGGGTCAAACACCTGTGATGTTTGCCGCCAAACATGCTGATGCAGATTTGGTGGTCTGGATGAATGGTAAGGGTGCTGCACTCAAAGCACGAGATTCTGAAGGAAGAGGTGTATTTGAACATGCGATTGCAAATCGCAATCCAGCCGTGGTCAGTGGCTTACCACTTAAAGAGTGTGGTATTAAACCTATTGATTTTATTTGTGCATTAATGAATGGAAATGATAAAGCAGCGATTGCTTATATTCGCATGAATATGCCAGTTAATTTTCACTTTGATGATGGCATATCAGCTTTGATTTATGCTTTGAGATTCTGTGACATTAAAGTTGCTAAGCAAATGATTGATAAGGGAGCGATCATTGATCAGGTTGCTAAAAATGGCTTGAGTGCATTAATGACTGCGGCTAAATTAGGCTCTGTGCAGAAAGTTAATTTGTTATTTGATGCTGGATATAAAGATATACATGTCAAAGATATCAATGGACATTCAGCAGTGGTTTATGCTTTTAAATCAGGTCATGATGATGTTGTTGAATCCTTACTGATGCATGGTGCCAATCCATCAGATTTGGTTCTGAGCCAACATCTGAAAACTGGATCTTTGATGGCTTCAAGCATGTTGATTGAATCTGTAAGGAAGCAAAACTATAAAATGGTCAAAGTACTTTTACAGCATAACGCAAATGTGAATCAGATTTGTCAAGGCCAAACTGCCATGATGGCGACATATGCAGCCGAGTTCCCAGCGAAACATAACATGGCAGAAATTTTAATCAATAAAGGTGCATTATTTGACTCATCAAGGTTTGATGAAAGTGGCTTTATCAATCCTAATGTTAGAAGTATGTTCTGTGCTGTTAGAGCTCTTGATCGCATATTGTCTTTAACCACTTTAGAAAAATTCATGATTGAATCTGTGGCTTCTGTTATTAAAAAGCAGTGCGATCCATTGCTACTGGACTCTCTCATTGTGCCCTTAGGTCAGCTTAAGGAGTTTGACCGTGGGTTAATTTATAAAATCATGGGGTCTTTTATCAGTGATATTTTTTCTCAGTACAAAGATCAAAGTGCCCATAAAACAATGAATGAGCAGATGAATCGCTTAACCTGTTTTGACATGAAGGAAAATCAACCACCAATATTTGGAAAACGCTCGCGTCAGCCGTTATCTGATGTCCCTGTAGAGGGGATTTGGTCAAAGACCGGTTTGTTTGCTGGAAAGTTACCACGCAATCGGCTTTCTGATACGGTCACTCAGCCCCTTGAATCTGGTTCATTTGGTCCAGGAGCTTGATTTTGCTGATGTATTCAATTAATTTTGGTGGATGTTGGTTTGGCAGCTTTCGCCTTTTACCTGTGTGAGTTTTTTGGGTTTTGCCGATTAAGACAGTGAATGAAAGTAGAATCAATGTTGAAATTTATATCCTGGCTGTGCCAGAGTATGGTAAATATTAAATAGAACTCATGCTCCAAGATCAAACATAGGGGTTTTAACAGGGTTTTCAAAAAAGGGGATATTGTTGGAATATTCTCATTTTTTACATGAAATGAATGGTTGTGGAAGGAAAAATATATGCCTCATTGTGTTATTGAGTATTCATCTGGATTAGAAAAAGTCATTGATATGAGTCAGCTGATGATTAAATTACAGTTTGTCATTGTGGCCAGTCAGTTATTTGATCCCTCTGCAGTCAAATTAAGGGCCATTAAATATCAGGATTATATGCTTGCTCATGATTTACAGCATTTCTTGCATGTGAGTCTTAAGATCTTATCTGGTAGATCTCAAGATAAAAAGATTTTGCTATCAAAGCAAATGCTTGAGGTTGTACGGCAGTTGGCGCCGATGACTGGTGTTGCATCAACGGTTGAGATTCATGATATGGATCCAGAGCTTTATCAGAAATAAGCAGCATGAAGGGCATAAATATAAAAGCCATAGGAGGTCTTTTAATCACCTATTTATGCATATGATCCTTGGCAAGAGCTGATTAAATGGATGGCTGGATGATCGCTTTTTGCTAGGGGAAGTTGACCTCATTAATGAGGCCAGCTTCGCCTGCTTGGCAATCATGGAAAAGAAACTGGGTTACTGTACCCATTTCAGCGAGATCTAGAGAGCGCTCTTCGTTTAGGGGCAGGTTGCTCTTCTTGTCTTTTTTTTCTTCCAAGAGGTCTTTTGACTTTTAATTGGAAAGCAGACATGGTCGGAATACGACAAGAAGTGAGGCTTCTGGGTAAGCGTGTTGTGGGGTGAATTAATTTATGAATACTAAAGAGCATACACTGGAGCTCTAAAAGGTGAAATTTCATTTTATTGAACTTTTTGATCAGTCCTCGACTAGGATTCGCTGAGGGGGCTGTTAAATTTCCCTTCATTTCCATCACCCAGTTTGTAAGTTTTTCAATAATGCCAGGTGAGTATGCATAATTCCCAGGACCGGAACCACTATCATCCATCAAGCAAAACAGCATCGCTGCTGGCGACATGGTTTTTGCATCAGTTTGTAAAAGTTTGCGCAGCGGATCTGGCACCTTATCTGGTTTTATAGTCTTGAGGTTTCTTCCATTTCCTTCTTGTTTTTTGGGGTCACTATAATTAGGCTTACCGGCTTTTTTTCTAGATGAATAATTTTTATCTTCCTCAGTTTCGACAGTGCTTGTGGGTTTCATGCCTTTGCGTCTAAAGGCCATTTGAAACATCATCAGCGCAAATTGAGAACAATGCCAGCCTGTGGTAAATTTCTTCTCATGGTCTTGGGGTGTAAGTGAGAGGCCCCATTTTTTATGTCTAAGCCAATTGAAAACTTTGGCTGTAATGGTGTGATGGGCTGCCAGATCCGGATTCCCTTTGCTCCAAAAACTTTCTTGACTTTGGCTGATTAAATTCTGACCATATTTTTTAGCACTATGAGTGCCTTTTGATACATCCATTTGGATTTCTTCAAGCTTTTTAGCTCGGGATGCAGAGTATGTAATTGGGATGTGTGGTTCTTTCTCTGGCAGAAAAACAAATTCTTTAGTCATTTCAATGACCAGATTGGTTTCTTTGGCATTATCCCCCCAAGGATTGACACAGATATAAACACGTTCATTTTTCCTTTTTTCAGCTTTGGGCTTAGGTGGAAACGGTTTTGCGATTACCCCTTTTTCTGGAACGGCATGAACCAGCCGCAGGCCATTATGATTAACTAAAATTCCCACATGATGGACTGGACCAAAGTCTGTAGTTCCTTTCGGCTCAAAGTAAAAAACCAAGGAACCAGGTTCTGGGGTCCCTATCAAGGAACCAGGTTCTGGGGTCCCTATCAATGTTGGCACTTGGGACCTATTGGTCTGGGGTTTTTTTTTGGGCATAGCGGCTACTCATTGGTTTATTTCGGTTTTAATCATAACATTATTTCTTTTTTTTTCAATTTTCTGACTGAATAATGGATAGGATGGGTGTTGAAAATTTCATCTCAGGTGAATGGATACGTGGGTCATTCTTATGGGTGAGCATCAATTTGGTCATAGCTTAAATGGTAAAATCATTGGGTGTGGGCATTGAATAATTTGTATAGTGCGGGGTTAACTCTGATAATATTTTCAGTCATGGACTTATTAGAACCATGCTATTAATTTTTTAAAATGATCCTGGATTTTGAATTGATGCTGTCCTAGTATATTTTTGCCTTTATTTTTATAAGAGCAAAGCCAATTTTAAGATGAAAGATCTTGCTTTTTGTCAACTTATCAAGAATTTTGCAGCTAATTTTAGTGGCCTTTCTTAGAGAAGAAGCAATTTTTTGCTTTTTCTTCTTACCATTATTCACCAATGTTGAGTTATTCAATCATGGCCATTGATTAGGATTAAAGCCAATGAATTTTTTATTAGCACGATTGCCTAAAGAATAAGCAATGGCTGGCAGCTGCTCAGTGTTTAAGATGTAAAGGAGTGAAATTAATCCAAAGTTTTTCGGTATACTTTAATTGTAACAATGGTTAAAGCCGTCATGAATAACAATAATGGCCAGATATGAGGCCATATTTCCTGAAAATTGTTGCCTTTGAGCATGACACCTCTGACAATTCTAATAAAGTAGGTGCTGGGTAGGATGCTACCCATGAATTGAGCCCATTGTGGCATTCCATGGAAAGGAAACATAAACCCTGACAATAAAATGGAAGGTAGAAGTATGAATGTTGAGCTTTGCATGGCCTGCATTTGATTGGTGGAAGCGGCTGACAATGTGAAGCCCAATGCCAAATTACAAATAATAAAAATCAGCAATCCAAGCCCAAGAAGCCATAAACTTCCAATGACCGGGACATTGAAGATCGTATATGAGGCCGTTAGTATAATGCCAGCTTGGATATAGCCTATAAGCACATAAGGCGTAATTTTTCCTATCATGACTTCGATCGGTTTTACCGGCATGGATAGAATGTTTTCTATGGTTCCCCTTTCTCGCTCCCGGGTTAATGATAGGGCTGTCATCATGACGCAAGTCATGGTAAGTACAATGGCAATTAAGCCAGGTACAATGTTATAGCGGCTTTCCCCTTCAGGGTTATACCGCTTGTGGATGCGAATCTCATAGGCACTGCTCTGTGGTGATAAAAATGCCAGTGACCCAGATGCATCTCGGAGGATGGCGCTTTGAATGATGGTATTGATAGAGCCCAATGCGCCAGAGATAGCAGTCGGATCCGTTGCATCAGCCTCAATGAGAAAATAAGGCTTAGAGCCTTTGATCAGGTTTTGACTAAAGTCAGGGGGGATGGTGATCACAAAAGTTACCTCTCCTTTTTGAAGTAGAGTTTGGGCCTCTTTTTCAGAGCTAAGTCTGTGATTGATGAAAAAGTAATCAGAATTTTTAAGTCCTGACAAAATGTTTCTTGTGATCAAACTGTCATCTTGAACGATGATTGCAGTGGCTAAATGTTTTGGATCAGAATTAATGGCAAAACCAAAAAGCAACAGCTGGATAATGGGGATGGCAATAATCATACGAAGTGTCGTCACATCTCTTTTTAACTGAATAAATTCTTTTTTTAAAATGGCAAAAACACGAGAAAAATTAATGGGTATTTTCATCAAATTTCTCTCTCTTGCGCATTGTTCATATAATGAATGAATGCATCTTCCATCGACGGATTAATGAGCTCCCAGTGATAATTTGATTGCTGTAGATAAGGGGTAATTGCTTGTTTTAGGCGCTCTGGGTTTGTTCCGCTGATATGAAGGCTGTCTCCAAATGGCGCAATTGTGCTGATTGCTGTGTGATCTGCCAGCGCTGTTTGCAATAAAGATAAATCAGTGCCTTTAACCACCCAGGTTGTAAGGTGAGTGTTTGCAATCACCTCTGCCACAGAGCCTTGAATAATCAGTTGACCTCCAGCAGTATAAATGATTTTATGGCATCTTTCGGCTTCGTCCATATAATGGGTGCTGACCAATACGGTCAATCCTTTTGTAGCCAATTGATGAATTTCATCCCAAAACTCGCGCCTGGCCTTAGGATCAACTCCGGCTGTGGGCTCATCCAGCAGTAGTATTTTCGGATCATGTAAGGTACATGCAGCAAGTGCCAACCTTTGTTTCCATCCGCCAGATAAGCTGCCGGCAAGTTGATTGCAGCGCTTCTCAAGTCCTAAGCGATGAATTGCCTGCTTGACTTTTTCGGCCTTATTTTCAAGGGAAAACATTTGGGCAACAAATTCAAGGTTTTCTTTAATCGTTAGATCTTCCCAGTAGCTGAATTTTTGGGTCATGTAGCCAATTTGAGATTTAATTTGCTCTGAATGTAATAAGATATTGTGGCCTAAACAAGTTCCCTCACCACTGTCGGGAGTGAGCAGGCCACATATCATTCGAATTGTTGTGGTCTTCCCACTGCCATTGGGCCCAAGGAACCCGTATACTTTTCCTTTTGGAACTTGAATTGTTATGTTGCTGACTGCTACTTTATTGCCAAAAGATTTGCTTAAATTTCTTGCATCGATGGCGTATTGCATGTCTGACATATTTAAGTTTTTATTTCAATATCAACAGGGAGGCCTGGATGCAGGCAGGGCTCGGCTTTCTCAGGCCGGGCCTCAAGAAGAAAAACCATTTTTGCTCTTGCATCTTTGCTGTAGATAACGGGTGGAGTGTACTCGGCTGTTTTAGAAATGTAATTGATTTTAGCCGCTATTTTATTCGGACATCCGTCACAGAGAATCAATACTTTTTGCTGTAATTGGATTTTAGGAAGCTGGTGCTCAGGGATAAAGAATCTAATTTTTACATCACCATCAATCAATGTGCTAAGCACAGGTCTGCCCAAGGGGACAAATTCTCCGGGTGAAAAAAAAGTATTTTCCACAATCGCCTTTTCTTGGGCCAGTGGACTTGATTCCTCAAGTTTTTTTTCTGCTGTCAGGAGATTTTGCTGAGCAGATTTATACTTTGCTTGACTGACAAGGAAGTTTGCTTCTTTTACTTCAAACTCAGCTTTACTTAAAGCCCCTTTTTTTAGCAGTTTTTGCGCTCTTTTGTAGGAAAGGGAGTTTTCAGTTAGAATTGACTGAGTTTCTAAGATTGCTAATTTTGATTTTTCTAATGTGGTTTTTAGCTCAGTATCTTCGATTGCAAATAGCAGATCGCCTTTTTTAATTGAATCACCACGTTTGACATTGAGTGTTTTTAAGATTCCTGAGGTTGTGGTGGAAATGTATGTGTACCCACCTTCTACGTAACCATTATACCTTTGGGGTTTTTCTTCGCAGCCTGCCAGTGCAAATAAGAGCAATACTGATATTAGATGCAGGGGCATGAGTTATTTCCTTTATGATACAGGATCATTGATTATAATCATTTCTGCTTAAGTACTCAAGATTGATCGGGCCATTTTGGATCATGATTGATGGTGGCTAAGCTGGATTGACAGGCTAAATGGAGCAGGTGCGAAAGTTTCAGGTCTGGGTGGGTATCATGCTTGATAGTCACTATGGTTAATTTCTTGTCTTTATTTTTCTTAGCTCATGGTAGTTATGGGTTTATGTAACTGATTGTGATGAGTTCTGGCTGTGCCCGAGCGCTGTTCTTTTATTCAGTTATACTGCCATATGTAAAAATTTAAGTAGCTGGCAAATAAAATCCATGCCAGATAAACTGTCATAAAAAAAGATACGGTTTTCATTTTTTGGTAGGTTAAGTAAATGATGGTGAGGGCTAAAATATCCATAGCTCCCAGTGCTATTAATGCAAGTCCAGTTAGGTGATAGTGGAAAAACAAAGGGGTCCAGCTTAGGTTCAGGATGAGCGAGCTGATGTAAATGGTTTTGATAACATTTAGTTTAGCCACGAATACCTCCTGCCAAATCAGCCAGCCAGAAGCGCCAAGCATGCTGTATAAAATAGTCCAAGCAATGGGAAATACATAATTGGGTGGTGTTAGAGCGGATTGATTTAAAGTGGTGTACCAAGTGTTGATTTCTGATTTGGTCAAAGATCCAAGGCCGCCCCCAACTGTCAGCACAATCGCAATCCAGACCACTAACGAAAGGTAGGCTCTTTGTTTTGCATGCATGATGATACCCGTTAAATCAATTATGATACGACCAATGAACCGTACAATCCAGATTTTTTGCAGAATTTATTGGATTGATTGATATAAACATTGGGTCTGTGTTATTCAATGTTTTAATCATGGTTAAATGGTATTTTCAAATAGAATGGGCCTTGTGATGTCTTTTTCTATAGATACGCAATTGACCACAATGGGGTGTATTGAGGTGAGAGAGCGGATTTTCCTCTCAAAATCTTCTTTATCACGATTGCAATAAAATAGCGCAGGAGCCTTTGATTCTGAGCCTTGATTAACGGCAGTGATATTCAAATTTTGTTGGACATGCTGCGTTATCGCAAATGATGGGCACAGTGTTTTTATGTTGCCTGGGAGTAAAGGCTCAATGATATCTTTAATTAGAGGGTAGTGCGTGCATCCATATATCAAAGTATCAAACTGGCCATTTTGAAAGGGCTTTAAATAATGCTGCGCATATTCTGCTAAAACCATGCGATTGAATGGATGAGTTTCGATCAGGGGAACAAGCTCAGGGCAAGGGACGGCAGTGATCTTGCCATTAAATCCATGCTTTCTAAGAGTTATTTCATGAAATCCACTAGAGACAGTCGCTTTTGTTGCAATAATTCCTATGTTGGAGCAATTCATGCTCAGGACTGTTTGTGCAATGGGGATGATGGTACCGATAATTGGAATTGTAAATTCTTTTGATATATCTTCTAAAGCTAACGCAGAGCTTGTATTGCAAGCAGCAACAACCATTTTGACTTTATGGACATGCATAAACCAGCGGATAATATTTGCTGAGTATTTCTGGATTTGCTCTTTGGTCTTGTTTCCGTAGGGCATATTCCCATTGTCAGCATAATAGATAAAAGATTCATAGGGAAAGTATTTTATCAGTGTAGAAAGGACGCTAAGTCCACCTATGCCGCTATCAAAAACACCGATTGGTGCATTGTTATTTCTCAACTGAGCTGTTTGACTCATACTATAGAACTCACGGCCTATTTATTAAAAAACTCAATTGCTGTTAGCTGCATCAACGGAATTTTAGATTCCCAAGTAAAGTAGCGTAAGTAAAAAAACAGTTGTACTTGTTGCATATTAATCCATTGAGTTGCTAGCTTTGCCAGGGCATAAAGATCTTTTTAGATCATGGTTTTGCAAACGTATTTTCAGTTAAAACAGGAAAATATGTCAAGGTCTATCTGTCTTTAGTCGTTGACAGATGACTTTTTTGTATCGGTTGCTTTGATGCATGAAAAAAGAACCCCAATTCCTAAAATAGTGAATGTAACGGTTAATGATAGCATAGGAGGAATTTTTGCCAGATTTAACGCGTTTGCTATAAAAATCTTTGATCCTATAAAGATGAGTACCGCAGCCAGTGCATATTTCAAGTAATAGAAACGATCGATGATAGATGCCAAGGCAAAGTACAGAGCGCGTAAACCCAATATCGCAAATATATTGCTGGTGTATACTATATAGGGATCTTGAGTGATTGCAAAAATGGCAGGAATGCTGTCAACTGCAAAAATAAGATCAATAAATTCGACCATCACAAGGCAGACCAGCAGGGGTGTTACAAATAGCTTTTTAGCGTTAGATCCAGGTATTTTCTGGTAAACAAAGAACTTCTGATTATGCAGTTTAGTGGTTATATTTAAATGTTTTTGCATCCAAATCAGTAAAGTGTTTTTAGAGATCTCAACAGGTTTATCTGACATAAAAAACATCTTGATGCCAGTCAAAATCATAAATGCTGCAAAAACATATAAAACCCATTCAAATTCAGTAACAATTTTGACCCCCAATCCGATCATGATGGCTCTTAGAACAATCACACTCAAAATCCCCCAAAAAAGGACCCGATGTTGATATTTTAAAGGGATTGAGAGAGAGGAGAAGACAAGAGAAATGAGAAAAATGTTGTCCAAAGAGAGTGATTTTTCAACGAGAAAGCCTGTGATGTACTCTGCAAAACTATCCAATCCCTTGATGTACCATATCCACAGACCAAAAATCAGTGCGATTATGATATAAAAGGCACTCATCAATAAGCTCTCTTTAAATCCTATTTCTCGATCCTTTTTATGAAAAATGCCAAGTTCAAGGATCAGCAAAATAAAGATGACGCAGATAAAAATTCCCCACATTAAAAAAAATTCTTCCATAAAACTTCTCATTTGGCACGACATCGATAGGATGAGCCCTTTAAATGCATCAATCATTTGCATGATTACAGGGTGTATGTATCTTATAGCAGTTTATTTGAATCAAAAACTGTGTGCATGGTGGTTTTTATTAAACTTTTGATGAAATTCATGCTTCACATGGTCTTTGCCAATCTTAATGATCAAAGCTTCAGATCAGCCATTTGATGAAGTGGTTTATATGCGAAATGAACTAAGCTATAATGGCGCATCAATTTGAGGCATGTGATGGGTTATTCGATTTTTGTAAGCTGTTCCAAGGGATTAGAGTATTTATTGATGCATGAGCTGGAGAGTTTTGGCTTGCAAAATCTAAAAAATAGTCCGCATGGTGTTTATGGTGATGCAGATTTAACATGTTTGTATCAGATCGCTTTGTGGTCGCGGTTGGCAAATCGATTGCATTTAATTTTAATCAAAGGCTCAGCTTCTGATTCTAAAGCATTGTATGATACTTGCAAAAATTATCCATGGCATGAGGTGTTTGATGGTGAGCGATCTTTGAAGGTTACGTTTCATGGCACCTCAGATGAGCTGCGCAATGAGATGTATTCTGGTCAGGTTGTCAAGGATGCTATTGTGGATTATTTTAGGGATCATGCCGGTGATCGACCAGATGTGGATAAACGCAACGCTCAGGTGCATTTCTATGCTTATTTAAAATATGATCAGGTGACCATTAGTCTGGATTTGGTGGGTTATAGTTTGCACCAACGGGGGTATCGTTTAGATCAAGGCCTGGCACCTATTAAAGAAAACATTGCTGCAGCGTTATTGTTGCGCATGAACTGGCCAGAAATTGCTGCAAAAGGAGGTTACTTCTCTGATTTGGTTTGCGGAAGTGGGACGATTGTGATTGAGGCTGCCATGATGGCTGCCAATATGGCGCCAGGATTATTGAGAACAGATCAAGCATTTGCTTCTTGGCTGGGCCACAATCCAAAGCTGTGGCTGGCATTGCGAGAAGAGGCAAGGTCGAAAAAGCAAGATTTAAGTATTCAGTTGTATGGCAGTGATAAATCACAAAAGGTGCTCAACAGTGCGCGAGAGAATGTGGAGCGGGCTGAGGTTGGCCGATGGGTGACTTTACAGCACCTGCCTTTTAATCAGGCAAAAAAGAAGCATGGGTATGGACTTCTGGTCATGAATCCTCCATATGGTCAGCGCATCGGTGAACAATTGGATTTGATTCCATTATATAAAGAGTTGGGGCAAACTTTAAGTTCAGAGTTCTTAAATTGGCAGGCAGGAGTGATCACCAGTGATCCAATGCTGGCTAAATCTATTGGACTTCGCGCCCATAAACAATATGCCATTTTTAATGGAGCCATTCCCTGTCACCTGTATTGTTTTAATTTAGATGAGCATAACCGATTAAAATCCGGTCATGATCAGCCTTTTGCTGATGGCGCGCAAATGTTTGCCAATCGATTAACTAAAAACCTGCAGCATTTGAAAAAATGGGCTGCTCGCAATGGCATTGAATGCTATCGAATGTATGATGCTGATTTGCCAGAATATGCGTTTGCGATCGATCAATATGGCGATTATGTGGTTCTTCAGGAGTATATGCCGCCCAAGCAAATTCCAGAGCATGTTGCAGCTAATCGTCGGCTGGATGCTTTGCAGGTTGTGTTAAAAGTGCTGAACTTATCAAGTCAGCAATTGATTGTTAAGCAAAGAAGGCCACAGAAAGAAACCCAATATCAAAAGCATGATGATAAAAAGCAGTTGATTCAAGTGAGGGAGGGTGGGGCTCAATTTTATTTGAACTTGCATGATTACCTGGATACAGGGCTTTTTTTAGATCATCGTTTATTGCGCTTAGAATTTGCAAAATTAAAACCCAATACACGATTTTTAAATCTGTTTTGTTATACGGCAACAGCCAGTGTGCATGCGGCTTTGGCTGGAGCATTAACGGTTAATGTGGATATGTCCAAAACGTATTTGGCTTGGGCAAATGAAAATTTCAAGTTGAACGGTCTATCACGCTCCAGGCATCAATTGATTCAGGATGATGTGATGGTCTGGATTAAAAGCAATCAGCAAAAATTTGATGTTATTTATATGGATGCCCCAAGTTTTTCAAACTCTAAAAGAATGGAGGGTACTTTGGATATTCAAAGAGATCATGTTTTTTTAATTAAAGCAGCGATCAAAAGTCTTGCTGCTCATGGCAAATTATATTTTTCCACCCATTTGCGAACGTTTAAATTAGATCCTGCAGTTCATCAGATGGCGAAAGTGATTGATCTTCATTCTCAAACCATTGATTTGGACTTTAAGAGAGATCCAAAAATTCATCAGTGCTATTTATTAGAGTTGGGTGATCATTATAAAGGCCTGTCAGCAAAGTAGTTTAATATTGGAATCATATGAATTTTGAAGATACTGCGGTTTTGATGTGCCTATGAAATTCCTAGATTTTCAGTTTTCATCAATGAGTATGCTGCAGTTTTTAAGCCCTTAAAGTTAAACAGGCGCAATAGATATGAAATCGCATGACCGGGCGTCATGAATGCTCAAACTCGCAGTTTCATCCATGTGACAGCGCGGATGATTCAATGATGAGGTATGTGCAGCAGGTGCTGGGGTCTTTCAAAACATGGACTGGTTTTGACAGATAAAGCAAGTTATGCAAAGGGGTATTTTATGCACAAGATCAGTGGTTGGCATTCATGGGCACATTATTTAATGAGTTTTGTCAAGATGGCAAAAGTTTTTTATGGAGGCAAAGCCAATATAAAAGAGGGGGGTGCAGCAAATTGAAAAAAATAATTTCCAGCTATAACTGTCTGCGATCAGCTCCCATAGATGATCACTTGAAAATATGCCAAATGCTGTCATAGCCCCAATGATGATAAAGGTGTCGATGAATAATGAAATACAGGTACTGCCATTACTTCTTAGCCATAAATATTTACCTTGGGTTAAGGTTCGTAGCATTAAATATAAACGAACATCCACGGCCTGTGAAATATAGCATGCCACGATCGACCCGATAAACGCCACTCCATAATAACCAAACATCCGGTGGAATGTTGCGTCATCTATTTTTGACCATTCTGTGGCGGGCAAATAATCCATGAAAGTGATCATGATGACAATCAGAATATTGATAAATATTGAAAGGGTAATGCAAAATTGGGCTTTTTCTTTTCCATAAAATTCTGTGATTAAAGCAGTAATAAGAAAAGTAAGGGGGTATAGCATTGCACCAGCTGATAATTGAAATTGATGAAAAGGAAGTTGCAGGTGAATGAATTTTTGATAGATGAGATTGCCAAGTATGATAAGTGATATAAATAATATACAAAGGCTTGTATAAATTTTTTCGCTATTGTTCATGCATGATATCATCAATTTTGGCTGCCAGTATGAAATCACTTTCACTTAAGCCGTTAATTTTATGCGTCCATATTTCAACAATGCACTGTCCGTAGGATATTTTCAAATCAGGGTGGTGATTTTCTTGCTCAGCAATTTTTGTGATTTCATGAGCAAAATTCATGGCATCTACAAAATCATGGAATGGATAAACCTTATAAAGATGACCTAAGTGGTCGGTTTGCCATTCATTGGACAGATCTTTTAAAAGCTTGTCAACCTCTTTTTTCTCAAGCGGTTGTAATCCCATATGGCAGGGCACACACTTCTTTTTACCTAATGCAGATGTTTTGGTCATGAGGGAGATTGTACCATGTTTTTTTTTGATCGTGAAGCGATGCATCGGGTTTTAATGGGTATCTGATTTTAAAGCTTATTGAAATTTCTTTGATTAAACTAAAGATGCGAGTTTTTTTGATAACTGGGGTGATAAAATTTCTTAAAAAAGTTGCTGTATCATCGATTTGTGATGTTGGGCTATGATTATCTGGTTTTTATTTGCGGACTGCTGTGCTCATGATTGAAGTGGCTGAATGAAGATTTTTGTAAATAATCGCATGGGTAACTTGAGCAGCGCCCTATTAGGTTAGTGAAAAACGGATTTTTCATTTTTTAAAAGGATCATTGCCGCTAATATTTAGCCGCTTGCTTGGTAATCAAGAAACTCGGTCATGAGCCTCTTTAATGGGGTTTATCTTTCAATTGGCAAATGCTAGAATGAGGAGAAATGGAAGGTTAAGAATTTACTTTATGGAAAATCTGGCCAATGATCATCTCAAACATGAAAAGGACTGTTGTCACAGTAAGCAAGTTGCAAAAAATCAGTTTTTTTCAAAAGTTTTGGGTGTCTTTAAGGCTTATCAACCTTTAATTGTCATTTTGTGTTTTTGTATTTTACTTTCTTTGATTCAACTGCATTCTTTTGAGCATAGAGAATTTATGCATTATTTCATGGGATACTTTTTTGTTTTTTTATCGCTGTTAAAGTTTTTTGATTTAAAAGGCTTTGTTGAGGGTTTTTCAACTTACGATTTTATCACTCAACACGTTAGGGCTTATGGTTATTTATATCCATTTATTGAGCTATCGCTTGGTGTTGCTTATTTGACTCATTTTAATATCCCCATCACTGCCTTAATAACGCTCATCGTTATGCTGGTGGCGGGGGCTGGTGTTTTAACGAGCATGTTAAAAGGTCAAAAAGTTAAATGTGCATGTTTGGGTACGACTTTAAACGTAGAGCTTGGTGCAATCAGTGTCTTGGAAAATTTCGGTATGGGGGTAATGGCAGCTTATGAGCTGCTTTACATCGTGTAGTTTTTCTTATGCCTAACCGTTTTTTGACATGGGCAGATTAAGAAAAGATAATTGATGAGCAAAAGAGTAGGGACATAGTCGGTGTCGCGAAATGACAGTGATGGTTGTGAGTAAAATCATGGCAAAAGTCCAATCTTTTAGGCAGAGGCCGGCTCAGAAAAATAGCAAAATATTGTCGATAGACTTTCACTTAAGCGGGTCCTGTTAAATAACGGTCTTAAATTAAATTCAGTAATTGTTATATTCTATGATGTTGTCAGCGGGTGTTGCCTTTGCCGGTAGCTGTTTTATTGAAAAATAGAATGAAAAAGTATTGCAAAGTGTGGGTGACCCAGAAAAGCCCTATGCTCCTATGTCTGCTTTCAAAATAGCTGTGGCTTTCATGGGATTTGATTCTGACATTCTTGCGTTTTCTTTGAATACGTCGGCCTCTTCTTGTAAATAACACACACCATCACAGAGGAAAAACCATTCGTTAGATGCGGCCAGTTGCTGTCTCATCATGCCTGTCGCTAGAGCTGAGGCACGCCTGAGGGGCTATAAATCCATTCTTCTGCGCCTGTATCTAACCAAACATCCTGGGAGAGCTCCCGCGTTTGCGGAGAAAACCGCAGCTTTAATCCCTTAAAATCACGGGCGTTGAGAATCTTCATGGCATCAACAATTTTTTCCTTTGTGATCGGCTCTGGAATGCTTTTCAACACCTCAATGATAAGGCTGGTATTAATATATCCTTCTAAAGAATCCACATCCGGGTGAGCACCGGGATAGGTTTTTTCAAGTTCCTGAATGTATTCTGCGACAATGTTTTTGGATCGATCATAGGGGTTGGGCACCACGCGCGAAATAATAAACGATAACCCTTTGCCGCGGTATGGTCTTTGCGGATCTTGCGCAACAAAATCTCGGAAACGATCCAGAGGTGAAATCCCCATCAATGTGACATTTGACAGTTTATTGATCCCTATTTTTTGAATCAGACTTTTTGAAGGCCCAATCGTTGAAAAGAAAAATAACACATCGGGTTGACATTTGCTGATCTGTTGGGCGGCAGCGTCAACATCCAGTGTATTACGCTGGTACGAAGCTTGGCAGATGTTTTCTTCCTTTATATTATATTCCTCTTTCAATACTTTTCTCGCTTCATTCAAAGCTGCCCATCCGTACTCATCGTCTTGATAGAAGAATCCGAATTTCTGTTTAAAGAGTTCCTCGCGCGCATAACTCACCAGCGCATGCGCTTCATTGGCGTAGGATGTCCGATAGTGAAACATGTAGGTCAGATCTGGATTTCGGAAAATATTAGCTCCAGTATAGGGCGCAAAAACAACAATTTCTTTCTTTTGAATTTTAGGCAGCAGCACTTGGGTTGTCGGGGTTCCTAGGGGCGAAAATACAAATACTGTATTCTTCTTTTTCAAAAATTCGTTGACATTTTTAAGGGTTAACGACGGTGTATATTTGTCATTCTTAAAATAAATACGCAGCAGTTTTCCATGAATGCCTCCTTCGCGATTCAATTTGCTGATGCGTAAATGCATCCCCGCACGCAGACGCTCCCCGAGAACCCGCACACTTTCAGATAAATCGAACGAACATCCCAATGCCACATTCAGCCATTGTTCTTCCAGTTCTTCCCCAGACCTCAAAACGCGCGCAGAGAGTAGATGGAATGTTTGATGCGAAAAATCGGCTTCTTTTGAGCGAATGTCGCGCGTGTAAGCTGTTGCTTTTGAAGCCGACAGGGTCTTTCCAATGTGAATAATCGTGTAGCTATCGTTATAGAATTCAAACAGGTTTTGGAAGATCCGGGTTGGGCTGGAAAAGTTTGTCCATGTGGGGATGCCTTCAATAGAGGGCGCAAGTTCAAACCCTTGTGTGCTTTGATAATTGCGCGATCGGCTTTGGCTTTGAATGAGGGCCGTTACAGGCGCACGAAGCGTCAAAAGTTTCTCAATCGATGTTGTATAAAGGCTATTAATGAGCAAATTTTGGGATTGCGCGTCTTGTAGAAAAATCTGCCCCGGAAGCTGATTAAAAAACGTGTTTAATGATTTGACAAAGGGATGATCCAGATGGTCAATTTTCAGACGCTGATAAAGCTCATTACCCAGGTCGTAATTTTGCCAGTTCTGCTCGTGTTCATGGCTGCCTTGTAAGTAAATGACTTGCTGTGGGTTGCGTGCCATCAATGTAAGCACCACCGATAAGGTTTCCAGGCTATAGGGGGAGCGGTCAATGATATTCCCCATGAAAATAAAGGTGGCGTGGGGTTTTAGGATTTTTAAGTCGTCACTTAGGTATCCTTTTGCTTGAAGATCTCTCAGGCTTCTCAAGAGAGAATGAAACGCTCCGTGGATGTCTCCCCAGATAATCAATTCATCCCCCGGGCGGGCCTGGAGAAAAAGGGCTTTCTTCTTGCAGAAGGGACTTTTCTGCAGAATAAACTGCATTTGTGCAGATAAAGTGGCTGGGGCCCAGAAAACTTTTTCCTCTCCGAGAAAGGAGAAGAACCTCTTCCATGCACCGCCATTCAGCGATTTTAAATAAGACGTGAAGTCAGGGTTTAAATCATTTTGATTGTCATTCTTAGGGAATTCCTCAAGTTTTTGAGCATACTGGTGCAGCCCTTGAAGGGTTAGTGTGTGTGCTTCAACATTTCCTATTAGGTGTGCGTTGATAAGGATCCCAATCCATAAAATTATCGTAAATTGTTTCATGTTATTTCTCGCTTCATTTTATCTGTTTTGGGGTTCATGTTGTTTGTTGGAGTAGGAAATAGAAGAAAGCGGCAGAAAACATTTGTAATCCGTAGAAAAGCGTGTTTTTAAGTCGCTGATTTGCGCGCCCTGTGAACTCGCACACATTAAAAACCAACACAATGAACGTGGAGAATAAAAATACAAGATACAGGTAATCGACGATTGTGAAATATCCGATATCTGGGCTTAATCTATCAATCACAAAACGGTGAACCAATAGCCCTGTGAGACTACCCATAGAAATGGTGAGCGGGATCTTTTTGTCAGAAAAATTCTGTAAGGCCAATAAGCTGAAAAAGAAGAGAAGGAGACTGGGGCCTAAAATAATCAAAATTCTCCGAAATCCGGGCTTTTGAAAGTTGAAACCAAAGATGACTTGGGGATAGGAAACCAGATGGTAGGAATCGTCCTTGTAGAGAGTCTCTTGAAGAAAGCCTGAATGAGCGGATATATTTTGAAGACGCCATCCCCCAGGTGTCAGCTTTTCTGCAGCATTCAGATATGTTTTATTTGTGTCAAAATGAATATCTTCTGGGGCAAAGCTACTTAGCTTAAGGTTCAGGAAAATGCGATGGTCGCTGAAGGGAAAGTGCTGGTGAACCAAGCGGGATACAAACCGAACTTTTACATAATATACGGCCAGCAATTTGTCCTTCAGTATTTTGGTTTGCAGAAGGGATTTTTCAATGATTTGCCCGTTATCAAACTCAAACCCTTGAATGTCCTCTAAGGAGACGATGTTGGGATTGAATTCAAACCAGATATTCCCCAGCAGCTCGAAGGTATCTTCTTGAATGTTAAAATCGGTGAAATCTTTGACGAAAAGACCAGTGCGAATGTCCACCGTGCCCTGTCCAAACTGAATGTGACGCTCCGGGGCATTTGAAAGCAGAGTTGGAAACGATTCAAATGTTTTAAATCGGTTTAACGAATCCGCAATCAGTAGGTAAAATGCAGCTAAGCATAGACAAATAGACAGCATTTGAAACAGCACTCTTAAACGTTCTGTCTTGCCATGCATAAGTCTTCCATCTTCATTTTCTTTAGTTTAAAAAGGATCCTGACCTCCTGTCAAGGTTATGCTTTTGGTCGTGAGCGACATACCATCCATTTTTGATAGCCCTGTTTGAGTGCGCATGCCAGCATGGGCCAAGAAAAGAGAGGGTATGTCTGTGTGGAAAAAGATTTTTGAAGGAGGTTTTTTTGATTTTCTTTGCCCAGAAAAGCAGTGTGGGGGGCAGAAAGCTTTCATTTAAGACAGAATGAGGGTCTTTAAATGATTTAAATTACATCGGTTTTATAGGGCTTTTCTAGAGGGTATCGTGGTTTTTGAAGCCAGAGCTCTCATGCATTCAAGCAGCAATCTTTTACAAGCTAGCTAAATCCAAGCTCCCAGGACATGCGTGCCTTCGCCGGCTGTTTGCATGTATCGGAGATAATGAGGGAAAAAATAGAGGTTTTGGGGTAAAATCGGTGATTTTACGATTTTTGAAGTGCGCATGTGTCGGAGGGCTAAAAGGCGCTAAAGCCCATGAATACGAGGGCTTGGAGGGCAATTTAGTAATTTGAAAAATGACGACAAAAAAGTTCTCTTTAAAAAATCTGGCGGAGGTTAGTTTACCCCAACCTAACCAACGCCAATACTTAAGGTGGTATGGTCATGTTTTTACTCTCTCAAGCAATTATAGGGATTACTGGGGGCGTCAGATGAACCATTTTGGAATCTCTGGGGCAGAGCATGAAGCGAGATCATCAT
>Ga0169931_10004405_pt1 | contig 21931 bp, 17 predicted proteins | sample Kivu_15m_20L_FD_129675 | JGI IMG/M metagenome (GOLD analysis project Ga0169931, IMG submission 129675) | Freshwater microbial communities from Lake Kivu, Western Province, Rwanda to study Microbial Dark Matter (Phase II) - Kivu_15m_20L... | ecosystem: Environmental > Aquatic > Freshwater > Lake...
AGTCGCCGTTTTAGACGCAGTGACACGCGCATGATCAACTCCACACGAGGGGAACCAAGGATTGTTATACTATAACGCTATAAGATATCATAACGAGAGGCAAGCCCCCATCTTAATCCCTGTCGCGATCCCATCCCTGTCGCGATCCCGGGGGCTGACAGGCGGCGGCCTGCCAAGCGCTGGATTTTGCGCTAAGGGGAACGGCCAATGAATGAGGCTCAGACGTGATCCGGCAGATTCCCAACGCGCTCACCCTCCTGCGACTGATACTGGCGCCGCTGATCGCCTTTGGCGTCTGGCAGTCATGCATGCTCCCTTTTCAGGCGGCGTCGGCACACCCTGAAGCGTTTGCCGCCCTGAAAGAGGAGGCTCAGAGCTGGGCCCTGGCCGCCGCAATCATGTTCATTCTGGCGGCGCTCAGCGACCTGTTCGACGGCATGGCGGCGCGCGCTCTGAATGCGCATTCCAAATTCGGACGGATCCTCGACCCGATCGCCGACAAAGCGCTGGTCGGCCTGCCGCTGATTGTCCTGTCGGCTGTTGCGATCATACAGGTCTGGCCGCTCGCCCTGCCGATCGCGCTCGCCTCAGCGGTGATCGTCCTGCGCGACCTCCTGATCACCTGGCTTCGCTTCAGAGCCCCCGACGGGGAAGGTGTCCGTGTCTCACAGCTGGCCAAGTGGAAAACAGCGCTGGAACTTGTGGCTGTTGGCATACCGGTCCTGATCACAGCCGCACCGTCAGTTGTAAAGATGATGGGGGCCGGCGAGGGCTTTGCAGTCTCACAGAGCATGACGCTTGGCTGGACAGCGATCCTGTGCGCTGCTGCCGCGCTGTCAGCCTACACCGCCGCACAATACCTGATGAGCAAATCCTGACCCTGCCAGCCGGCGATCACCGGCAGTTGCGCATCGCTCCTCTCCTATCAGTCTCTCTCAGCTCTGGACCGGAGGCCTCAGATCCTCAAGCCTGCCCCGGAGCATCTGCAGGACGCCAGAGAAGTCCTTGGCGCCAAATCCCAGCCTGTCGAACAGCGCATAGATCGACTCAGCCGCATTCCCCAGCGGAGCAACGGCCCCTGCGCGTGCGGCGGCTTCCTGGGCCAGCTTGAGGTCCTTGAGCATCATAGCGGTCGCAAAGCCGCCCTCATAACTCCGGTCAGAGGCCGTTACGGGGCCGACACCGGGCCATGGGGCGTAAGTGGAAAGCGACCAGCAGTTTCCCGATGAACGGGAAGCGATATCGAAAAAGCGATCCGGGGCCAGCCCGAGCTTCTCGGCCAGAGCGAAAGCCTCGCATGTCCCGATCATCGAGATGGCGAGAAGCATGTTGTTACAGATCTTGGCGGCCTGCCCCGCGCCATGATCGCCAGCGCGGATGGTGACGCGGCTCATCGGGGCTAACGCCTCTTCGACAGCGCTGAAATCGGCTTCGTCACAGCCGACCATGAAAGCCAGCGTCCCGGCGTCTGCCGCCGCCGTCCCACCAGAAACCGGAGCGTCGGCAAATCGCAGACCCGCCGCCCGCGCCTGCCCGGCGACAGCGCGCGCTGAGTCCACATCAATCGTCGAACAGTCTACCAGGAGGGCGCTCCTGGGCGCATGAGGTATGACCTCCTCGCCATAAACGCGCCTGACATGCGGTCCAGCCGGCAGCATCGTGATGACGACGTCAGCCTCTCTGACGGCCTGCGAGACGCTGGCGGCCCGACGCGCGCCGGCAGTGACAGCTTTCTGCAGCGCCGCCTCTGAAAGATCAAAGGCGACCAGCTCACGCCCGTCAGTCAGCTGGCGCGCCGCCATGCCGCCGCCCATGTTACCCAGGCCGATGAATGCAATACGGGTCATCGGTATCGTCCTCTCGTGTTGTCATCGCCCTCGCCGACTGATGCGGTGTCAGGCTGCAGCCATTCCAAAACGCATCATGATGGCCGGTCCCCAGCCAAAAAGGGTGAAGAAAAATGTCGCATAGGAAACAAACAGGGCGCACAGCGCCAGGGTCAGACCCGCTCCCAGACGTCCCGCCGCACTCGCTTCGCCACGGCGCGCGCGGATGAACACTTCGGCGATCATCAGGGGCGGAAGGAAGAAGGCCCAGTTCATGATATGATCAAACCAGCCGTCAAAGGTTGGCAGATGTCCAGGATGCTCCCGGCCGGCGATCGCGAAAAAAAGTCCATAGCCCATCCTGTAGAGCCAGGAGCCGATCGCCAGCGCGAACAGCCGGATCGCCCAGGCGCGGTGAACATCAAATCTGCGCGCCATGGCGTGACGAACCGTCTGACCTGCAGCCAGCACCATCAACACGCCATAGAGGGCGAAGGCGAGGCTCATGGCGAGGCCGCCGACCGTCCCTTTCAGGGTGATGAAGACGAGCCCGCCCAGACCAGCTGATAGCGCGGCCAGCGCATAAACCCTGCCGGTCCAGCGGTGAAGAGCGGGCGCGCGCCGTCTCACCTGCGTGATCAGCTGAAGCGGCCCGAGCAGGAGGAGAATGGCGCCGGCAAGAAAATGGACACCCATGCCGATGGAGGCGACAGGCGTATGCGCTTCGTAAAGCGCCGGCAGCGTCGCATTCCACTGCTCCATCACGCCAGCGGGAACCGCACCGCCATAGTAGGCGAGAATGTAGGCCCCGAAGATAGCCGAGCTGACCCACACAGCGGCGACCAGCGCGAACGCAGCTGCTGACAGGACACCCTTTGTCCAGCGCGGGGGCTGCTGAGCCCGGGCCTCAGCCGTCATGACGCTCTCTCCTCTGTCTCAGTCAGTCTATCCGGATACAGCCGCAGGGAAACCCTGACCGCCTCGGCCTCCCGGCTGCCGCGCCTGTCGCCGATGCGCGCCCCCGCAGGGCTCGCAGACCCCTTGGATCCGGCGATAAGCCCGATCAGGCTGTCCAGCCTGCCTGGACCGGCAGACACGGGCGGCGTATCCGCCGCCCCCGGCGGGACCAGGGGCTGACGGTCAGGCCTCACCTCATGGTCGGAATGATAAAGCTGGAGTCGGCGACATCGCCTTCAGGCCATCGCGCCGTGACGGTCTTGACCTTCGTCCAGAACTTGACCCCTTCCATGCCGTGCTGATTGGTGTCGCCGAAAGCCGACCGCTTCCAGCCGCCAAAGGTGTGATAGGCGACCGGCACGGGTATCGGAACATTGATACCCACCATCCCGACATTCACGCGGCTGGCGAACTCGCGCGCGGCGCGGCCGCTGCGGGTGAAGATAGCAACCCCGTTGCCGTACTGATGCCGGCTGGGAAGCGCCAGCGCCTCCTCAAAATTATCCGCCCTCACCATCTGCAGAACCGGGCCGAAGATCTCCTCATGGTAGGATTTCATTCCCGGCTTCACATTGTCGAACAAAGACGGTCCGATGAAGAAGCCCTTCTCATAGCCCTGCAGCCGGAAACCACGGCCATCAATAACGAGATCGGCGCCTTCCTCAACGCCCGCCTGGATATAAGCGGCGATCCTGTCACGGTGGGCCTGGTTGACGACCGGGCCATACTGGGCCGCCGGATCAGTTGAAACGCCCACCTTGAGCCTGTCGATCTCGGCGACCATGCGCTCACGCAGCTCATCAGCGGTGGCCTTGCCAACCGGAACGACCACGGGAAGCGCCATGCAGCGCTCGCCTGCAGATCCGAAGGCAGCGCCCGCCAGGTCCTTTACGACCTGATCCATATCCGCATCCGGGAGAACGATACCGTGGTTTTTGGCGCCCCCCATGGCCTGCACGCGTTTTCCGGCGGCGGCGCCGCGCTGATAGATGTAATGAGCGATGTCCGATGACCCCACGAAGCTGACCGCCCTGATCTCGGGATGATCGAGGATCGCATCGACCGCGGTCTTATCCCCGTGCACCACATTGAGGACGCCGGTTACATCGAGGCCAGCGGCTGAGCCTGCCTCAAGAAAGAGCTCTGCAAGCCTCACGGGCACGCTCGGATCTCGCTCGGAGGGCTTGAGAACGAAGGTATTGCCGACCGCAATCGCGACCCCGAACATCCACATGGGGATCATGGCCGGAAAGTTGAACGGCGTGATGCCAGCGACGACACCCAGCGGCTGGCGCATGGAATAGACGTCAATGCCGGGCCCGGCGCCTTCCGTATACTCTCCCTTCAGCGCATGCGGGATGCCGCAGGCGAATTCGATGACTTCAAGGCCGCGCTGAATATCCCCCTTTGAGTCAGCGATGACTTTTCCATGCTCGCATGACAGGAGCTCAGCCAGTTCCTGCATGTTGGCTTCAACCAGCCGCTTGAACTCGAACATCACCCGGGCACGGCGCTGCGGATTTGTTCCGGCCCATCCCGGCAGGGCGCGGGCCGCCGCCTCAACGCACGCATCCACATCTGCGGGGGAGGCAAAACCGACCCTGGCCTGGACCTCCCCGGTATTGGGATTGAACACATCTCCTTCACGCCCGGAGGTCGCCTTGACCACCCTGCCGCCGATGAAGCCGTCAATACGCCGCATGTGCGCTGCTCCTGCCTGTCTTTCGCCCGGTTCCCTAACCCGATCCGCTTGACCGGGCCAGCGGGAACCGTCACCTCAGGGTCATGATTTATCCCCTCCGCCTGCCCCGCCGACCCACGGCAGTGGTCTTCGACCTCGACGGCACGCTGATCGACAGCGAAGCGCTGGTGCTGGAGGCGTATATGGCCGCCGCCCGACGGCATGATGTTCCGTTCACGCACGCCCAGTTCCTGTCCCTTGTCGGACGCCACCGTCAGCACAGCGAAATGAAGATGCGCGAGTATTTCGGCGCGCGCTTTCCTCTGCAGGAGTTCTACGCGGCGGTGGCCGAACATATCGGCGACAGTTTCGCCCCCCTCAAGCCGGGTGCGATCGCCCTGCTTGCGCGCCTCGAAGCATCCGACACGCCTTTTGCCCTGGCGACCTCCTCGGGCCCGGGATGGGTCGACAAGCATCTGAGGGCCCACGACCTCGGCCGCCGCTTCGGCGCCATCGTCACGCGGGAGGACGTGACACACGGAAAGCCGCACCCGGAGCCCTATCTCACAGCTTCGGACCGCCTGCGGCAGCAGCCGGAGAGCGTTCTGGCGATTGAAGATTCCCCCACTGGCGTGGCCTCGGCCCACGCCGCGGGCCTGATGACAATTATGATACCGGATCTCATTGAACCCGACGCAGACACCCGCAGCCGCGTCATTCATGTCGGACGATCACTCGAGGATCTCTGCGACCTCTTCAGCTGAGGCGTCCCCGCTCAGCACGAGCCCCGCCTCCGGACTTCAGCGGCCCGCAGGCGCCCTCACACCAGGCCAAGGCAGGGCGCAACTTTGTCGCATGCCCTCGCCCTGCGCGTGGACAGGACCACTGCGGACAATGGCAAGGCCCGCCATCGCCCGGCGCGAGGCGCTCTGAAACATTTATGAAAACAGAGAGAGAAAGAAGATATCAACAGCACAGCTATCAGTCTTATTAGAATATCCCGGCTGAACTGCGGACCGGATTTTTGAGGCTCCACCGCTAAAACACGTACGGTATTTTATTTACTTAAGACATCTATTTTAATAGCATATGCTCAACATCAGACGGTCGTCTGACCTCACGTACGTACATAAGGAACCAAGAATGGCGTCCAAGCTTCCCAATCTCGATGGCCTGTCCCTGGCCGAACTGACGGAACTCGCCGGACGCGTTCAGAAGGCGATCGCCGCCCGCAAGGAAGAGTCCAAAGCCCTCGCGCTGAGCAAACTGAAGGCGCTGGCCAATGCTGAGGGCTTCAGCCTGGACGAACTGCTGGGCAAGGGGGCGGCCAGCCGCCGCCAGCGGTCTGACAAGGGCCTCAAGCTGAGGGCGAAGTATGTCGGACCGAATGGCGAGACGTATACAGGTCGCGGACCCACGCCCAAATGGCTCAAGACGCTGGAGCGCCGGGGCGAAAAGCGGGACAAATTCCTCGTAAAGTGAAGGCGCGGCGCGAGACAGGCTGTGGGCCGGCGGCAGGACGGACGCCCCGATCAAAGACCGCCACAGCTGCCTTGCGCCCGCCAGAGGCGGCGCGTATACCCCTCGGCCTTAACTGTGGTGGGATAGCTCAGCCGGTTAGAGCGCAGGACTCATAATCCTGAGGTCCCCGGTTCGATTCCGGGTCCCACTACCAGTTAAAACAATAGCTTAAGCAAAACGCCGGCTCGGCCTTCCAGCCGGCAGGTCGCAGACAGATAGCAACAGCAAAGACCGCGCAGGCGTTTTTGAGATAGCCGCTTGTGCTCGAATGGACGCTCGAGACGTATTCAACCTGCCGCCACACTCAGGCCGCCTTCAATCATGCTCAGGATTGAACGGGGTCAGCAGTAAGCTGGAGGGTTACCCGACGGGGCGTCGCAGCGCGCGCACGGCGGCCAAGATTATGAAGCCAACGGCCCGATCGCCGCAGTCGACCAGCCTGGCGGTTGTTACGACGACCAGGGCGAACCGATCGTTTTCTTCCCGATCTCTCATCGCCGCTGACAAGGTCTGCGCTCTGAAGCGATGATGCACGGGAGCAACAGACTGCAACGTCATCTGGCCGTTACATTACTATAAAATTTGCTTCGTGAAGTCGGGTTAACGGTGTCGCAGCCACAGCTGGAGACGCCTCACATGTCCGATATCCGCCTGCGCCGTTCGGCGAGCCTCAACGCCCTCGCCCTTACGCTCGTCGCGATGGCCCCCGCAGCCGCGTTTGCTCAGACAAACGCCACAGAGGCCACTGGCAGCGCCAGCGAGGATGTCATCGTGATCACCGGCGCACGGCCGATCGCAGAATCAGAGGCGGCAGCCCTGAGCGTGCAGCGGTCGTCGGAGTCCCTGGTGACAGTAGCCGCTGCAGACAGTGTCGGGCGCCTGCCCGACCAGAACATCGCGCAGGCCGCCGGCCGCCTTCCGGGCGTGGCGGTCGAGCGCGACCAGGGCCAGGCGCGTTATGTGTCCCTGCGGGGCGCGCCCAATTACTGGACCACGCTGAGTTTCGACGGGATCAATGTGGTCAGCCCTGAAGGACGCGATGCGCGGTTTGACTCCATTCCGTCAGCCATCGCCTCGATGATCATCGTCTCAAAAGCGGTGACGCCCGACATGCCGGGCGAGACCGTTGCCGGAAACATCAACGTGGTGACCCGTTCAGCTTTTGACTATGACGGCCAGCACGCCGCCGCAAAACTCGGCTATGGCAAGGCCAGACTTGGCGACCGCAGCGAGTATGAAGCGTCGCTTGTTCTATCCGACATATATGAAACCGGCCTCGGTGAGTTCGGCCTTCTTGCGTCAGCGAGCTATTACGAACGTGACATGGTCACGGACAACTTCGAGATCGACTGGGAGCGCGTCAGCCAGGACCAGCGCCCGGGTAACGAAACACGCTTCTGGGCGCGCGAAACAGAGAACAAACTTTACCGGCTGACGCGGGCTAACTGGTCCCTGTCCGGCAGGGGCGACTGGCGTCCGGCGGAAGGACACCAGATCTCGCTGCGATCCATCTTTACGACCTTCACCGACTTCGAGGCGCGCGATAACTACATTTTCGATTTCGATGACAGGCAGAGCGATCTGGCCTCGCTCAGCGCCGCCTGCTCCACGAGCCTCAACCCCGCCCCGTCGACCACCGGCTATGGGGATGTCTGCATCGGCAACACGCCGCTGAAGGGCGCCGTCTACGGCATCGACATCAATCAGCGCTCAACACTGCGGGATTTTGAGCAGTCGATTTTTACGAATACAATCGAGGGCGTTCACGACATCGCCGATAGCTGGCGCCTTGAGTGGCTCGGAAACTACACCGAGAGCAAGGATGACCGCTCCGTCATCGGCGAGGCCCGCTGGGACAGTCCCTCAACCCGGACCCTGCGTCCGACGGTTGGCTATGATTTCACAGATCCCCTTCGCAACACGCCTCAGCTTTTCACAACGGTTCAGCTCTCCGGTCCCACGCGCTATCAGGCTGGCTCCTCCGTCACCCAGATCGATACATTTACAAAGCCTCTTTCATCCCTGCGGTTTCGTGACGCCGTGGATACGACCAGGGCTTACACGGCCCGGGCCATCATCACTCATGACGCCGCCCTGTTTGGCGCCGACGCTTCCCTTCGGGCCGGATTTCAGTTTGATCAGCGCACCAAGTCGGTCGACACCAGCGAGCTTGTCCTTTCCTCCGCAGGACAGTTTACCGCTATCGGCCTGTCGAATAACTACAATGACTTCTCGCTGGGCATACCTTTCCAGGGAAAGGTCCCGATGGGATACACCTTTCGGTATTTTGACATCGGCAGGATGGAGTCGGCATCCGCCGCGGCGCGCGCCAGCTTCACTTTCACTCCGCGAACCGGGGACATCTACAGGGTGCGTGAGCAGGTTTATGCCGGCTTCCTGATGGGTACGCTGCGCTATGACTGGGGCTCTGTCCTGGGCGGGGCGCGCGTAGAGACCCTGAACAACCGCGGCGCCGCCGAGGGCGCCATCGGGGGCGTCAACCAGCTGATCACCGCAGAAAGCGACCAGACGCTGGTCTTCCCCAGCCTGCACGTGAACATCAATCTGGACGAGGACAAGCGCCTTCGTGTGGGCTACACCACCGGCGCTGCGCGCGCCGATTACGACCAGCTGCGTCCGAACGTCGTCGTCAATGACGCCAATCTTACGATATCAGGAGGCAATCCCGCCGTCAGGCCCGAGCGGTCCTGGGGACTGGACGCCTATCTGGAATGGTATCTGCGCCCGCAGGGATACCTGATGGCGGGCGCTTTCTATCGCGATGTGTCAGACGTTCTCTACACGCAGCGCCGCACCTATGGCTCAGACGCGCTCAACAGCAATGGCGTTGACCGTTCCGATTATGTTTTCAGCGGGATCACGAACGGCGGCTCAGGGCGTATCTATGGCCTGGAAGCAGCAGTCCAGCTCCAGATCGAGCCATGGACGAGGGACCTTGGTCTGCCTGACTGGGTCGGCGGCTTCGGCGTGTCGGCAAATGTCACCCTGAACGACAGCAAGGTAACAAAACCCGCCATAGGCGCCATTCCCGCCCGCGAGGTCCGCCTGCCGGGTACCTCAGATGTGGTCTACAATATCGGTGTATACTATGAAAAATACGGACTGTCTGCGAGGCTGCAGTATCAGTCCCGCAGCCTCTGGCTGGATGGCATCGCCGATGACCTCACGGACGCAGGCGATACATACTGGGACAGGGATGATGAACTCGACTTGTCCGTCCGCTACGCGATCAACGGGAACTTCGAAGTCTATTTCGACGCCTCGAACCTTCTTAACAAGCCGGGACGCCGCTTCTCTGAGCCTGGCAACCTCCTCACTGCAACAGGGGTGGCGACAGGCTTTACCGACATCTACACGATCGAATACGAGCGCTTTGGCCCTCGCTATTCGGGCGGTATAAGGATGACCTTCTGATGAACCGACTTCATACCCTTGCGGCGCTGGCGCTCACTGCGTGCGCCCCGGCGGTCAATGAGGATGTGGCGACACCTGTTGTTCAGGCCCGAGGTGAGACCATTCCGGTCGGGACAGTGAACGAGGATGCAGCAGACGACCCGGCGATCTGGCGCAGTCCAGACCGTCCAGAGGCCGGGCTGATCGTGGCGACAGACAAAAAGGCCGGGCTTTATGTCTATGGCCTCGACGGACGCCGGCTCAGTTTCCTCGATACCGGGCGTGTCAACAATGTCGACCTCGTCGATCTTGGGCAAGCCGGTGTTATCGTCGTTGCAAGCGATCGCAACAACCTGTCGGAGGCATCCCTTCAGGTCTATCGGCTCGATACAGCTGCAGGCGCCCTCACTCCGCTGGGTGTCGGACCCGGTGGAGCCGGCGAAGGTTATGGCCTTTGCCTTGGCCTGCGTGACGGGATCCTTCGCGCATACTCCGTGCTCAAGGAAGGACGGGTCTATGAGGTGCGCATCGACATTTCAGGATCCCAGCCGGTCTTCAGCATGGAACGAATGCTGAGCCTTGCGAGCCAGCCAGAAGGATGTGTGGTCGATAACCGCAACGGTGCGCTCTATGTCGGGGAGGAAGGGGCCGGCGTGTGGCGCTTTGATAAGGACGCCACATCCGGCGTCATGGTCGCCCCGGTCGATAATCGTTTCCTTGTGGCGGATGTAGAGGGTCTTGCCCTTGCACCGGCGGGCGAGGATGGCGGCTACATCATCGTCTCCAGCCAGGGCGATAACGCCTATGCCGTCTACTCACTGCCATCGGTTAGTCCGGCCGGCCGTTTCAGGATTGCCGGAGGCAGGTTCGGGAGCACCGAGGAAACCGATGGAATTGACCTCGGGTTGGGAAACTTCGGGCCGCTCTATCCCCAAGGCCTTTTCGTAGCACAGGATGGCGAGAACGCGCCATCCGCCCAGAATTTCAAACTGGTCAGCTGGGCCGACGTGGTCGCAGCGCTGGATCTGAAGTAACAGCCGCTGGCGCCGGGGTTACACTGACAGACAGCGCGCCGGCGGACGGCTCAGGACCTGAGTCCCCACCCTCCGGCCATTTCAGCGACGCGCTCGCCGATCGCCAGGGAACTGGTCAGTCCCGGACTTTCTATACCAATCAGGTTGACCAGCCCTCTGACACCGTGGCTTTCGGGACCATCCATAACAAAATCAGCGCTGGGCTCTCCCCTGCCAACGATTTTCGGGCGCACGCCTGAGTAGTCAGGCGTCAGCGCGCCCTCCCGCAGTCCGGGCCAGTATCGCCGCACCTCGCTATAGAAATGCTCCGCCCGGGCAGGATCTACTGAATAATCGAAGGGCGGTCCGGCCTCCGCCGGCAGCCACTCCGCATCCGGACCCAGACGGGTGCGACCTCCAAGATCAATCGCCAGATGCAGCCCCTGAGTAGCTGAATTATACATTGGATAGATAAGACGCGCGAAGGCTGCGCGTCCGCTTGCGACGAAATAAGATCCCTTGACCCATCTCATGACGAGGCCGGTATAGTGAGGGGCCCCGGCAATGCTGCGCGCAACATTCAGGGCTGCGTGCCCTGCAGCGTTGATGACGGTCCTGGCCCTGATTCGGGAGGGCGACTGACCGCCCGTCTCAATGTCGATCCCATCTTCTGTCACGGCGCCGCCGCGTACCGGCGTATTGAAAGCCAGCGCACCGCCACGATCCTCAATCTCACCCTGCAGGGCCAGATAATACGCATGGCTGTCAAACAGCCCGCTGGTCTCAGAATGTATCGCTACGCGCACCTCGGGGCTCAGCGCCGGCTCCAGCCGTCTTGCTTCTGCACCGTCAACCAGGCGACATCCTTCCACGCCGTTGGCGATCGCGCGCTTCAGAAGCGCAGGGGTCGCCGCCGCCTCCTCATCATCGACCGCCACGACAAGCTTGCCGCAGCGATGCGCCTCAACGCCATGACGCGCACAATACTCATACAGCATGCGCCGCCCCTCAACGCAGAGCTTCGCCTTCAGTGAGCCGGTGGCGTAATAAAGACCAGCATGAATCACTTCGGAGTTACGCGAGGATGTCTCGGTTGCAATGGCGCCGGCGGCCTCCAGCACGAGCACCTCACGCCCCCTGAGCGCAAGCGAGCGGGCGCAGGCCAGCCCAACCGCGCCCGCCCCGATGACGACAGCATCCGCCTCAAAAGTGTCCATGCGCGTCAGACTAGCTGAAAAGGGTCAACAAAGTCATGGCGCCTCGCGGCCACAGACGGCTGAAAGACGAACCGCCGAGGCTGCGCCGCCCTATGGTTAGCCCTGGTCCGCCTCAGACAGATCGCCGAGGACGGCCCTTGCCGACCTTCACCCGCCCCCGGCCAGGCCATAGCACTACTCGGCGGCGCGCATTTTTAACGCCGGCTGAGGTGAGGGCGCATTCCATCTGTCCATCAGTGCGGCCAGCTTTTTCTCAGCCAGTTCCACCGATCGCTCCTTCACGTGGCCATAACCCCGGATGTCATCAGGGACAGAAGCGATCTCGATGGCCAGAGCATGATTATCTGGCCGAAGACCAGCCGCCAGGATCTCAAGGCGCGCCATGTAGGCGTCGCGCAGACCGCGTTCCATTCTGCGTTCTGCCGTGCGCCCGAAAACGTCAAAGGCGCCCCCGCGCAGACCCTTCATCTTGCTTAGCAGCCGGAAGGCCGTCATCATCCACGGACCAAAGGGCTGCTTGATGAGTTCGCCCTTGTGGTTCTTTCTGGCGATCAGGGGAGGGGCCATCAGGAAGGTCAGTCTGGCGCCCTTCCCGAACGTGTCTTCAACTGACCGCCTGTAATCCGGACGCACATAGAGCCGCGCGACTTCGTACTCATCTTTATAGGCCATCAGCTTGGCCAGATAGACAGCGGCGGCGCGGGTCAGCTGGTCGCCGAGGCCAAGATTGCTCTCGGCAGCCCGGACGCGGGCGATACGGGCTTCATAAAGATCTGCATAGGCGCTGTTCTGATAGTCCCTGAGCATGTCGGCGCGGCGCGCAATGAGCTCATCCAGCCGCGGCGGCTCGGCCTCCGGTCGTTTAGGCGCTCCGGCCTGGACTGCGTCCGGATCGACAGCTGCAATACGGCCAAGATCAAATGCGGCTGCATTCTCCTTCACCCGCACGCGATTGAGCCGGTTGGCCTCGTAAATTGCTGCATCTGTGACCGGTATCAGACCCTTCTGCCAGGCCATGCCGAGCATGATCATGTTGGTATAGATCGCATCGCCCAGATGGTGCTCGGCCAGCGCTTCTGCATTGGTCGCCGCAAAAGATCCGGCGCGGGCCCGAACCCGGGCTGACAGCAGGTCCGGATCAAAACGGACATTGCGGTTCTCGATGATTTCCTTTGTCGGCGTGACGTCATGGTTGGCGACAACGCTGGTGCGCTCCTTATCGAACATCACAAGCGCCTCGCCGGATGAGGCCACAACCAGATCGCAGGCGATAACGACGTCGGCGGAGGCGGGAGGCGTCTTGCCCGCCTTGATGTCGCCGGGCGACAGAGCGAACCGGACATGAGACAGCACGGGCCCGCCCTTCTGGGCAAGGCCGGTCATATCCAGCGTCTGGGAGGCCTTGCCGTCGATGTGGGCCGCCATGGCGAGCACGGCCGCCACGGTTGTAACGCCCGTGCCCCCTACCCCGGTGAAGACCACATTCCACGCCTCATGCCCCAGCTCCGGCAGGGCCGGTCGCGGCAGACCCGACACATCGAAGGCCGGGGCCTCACGCTCATTGTCAGACCGCCGGTCTCCGCCTGTCACCAGCACGAAACTCGGACAGAACCCCTCGATGCAGGAATAGTCCGTATTGCAGGTGGACTGATTGATCTGGCGCTTGCGTCCGTACTCTGTTTCAACAGGCTCGACTGACAGGCAGTTCGACTTGACCGAGCAGTCGCCGCAGCCCTCGCAGACCGCCTGGTTGATAAAGACGCGACGGGTCGGCGCTTCTGTCACTCCACGCTTGATGCGGCGACGCTTCTCGGTCGCACACACCTGATCATAGATCAGAACACTGACGCCGGGTGTATCGCGAAGCTCTATCTGGACCTCCTCCAGACGCTTGCGGTCAAAAATGCGCGTCCCCTCCGGCAGGTCCGAGACAGACGCATAACGCGTCGGGTCGTCTGCGACGATGACGATCGTCTTGACGCCCTCGGCCTCAACCTGCCGGGCGATCTGCGAGACGGTCTGACCGCTCTCGACCTTCTGCCCGCCGGTCATGGCGACCGCATCATTATAGAGGATCTTATAGGTGGCGTTGACCTTGCCAGAGATTGCCGCGCGGATCGCCAGCGAGCCGGAGTGAGAATAGGTGCCATCACCCAGATTGACGAATACGTGCTTTTCCTCTGTGAACGGCGCCTGACCAATCCATGGCGCGCCTTCTCCGCCCATCTGTGTGTGCATGTCGGTCCGCCGATCGGGCGTGAACGTCGCCATGTAGTGGCAACCGATGCCGGCCAGAGCGCGTGACCCCTCCGGCAGGGTGGTCGAGGTATTGTGCGGGCAGCCGGAACAGAAATGAGGCTTGCGGGTATTGATCTGGTTCATCCCGGAGACCGCCTGCAGGGCCCCGCCCACTCTCGAAAAATAGGCCTCTGCGCGTGCGCGATGAGGCCCATCGGGCAGACGCGCGAGGAGGGCGTGAGCAATATCAGCCGTCGACAGCGAGGCTATATCCGAGAGGAGCCTGGCTCCGTCACGGTCATGCTTGCCCTCGATGATGGGACGTTCGTTATCGGGAAGATGGTAGAGAATGTCCTTCAGCTGAGGCTCAATCAGCGCCCGCTTATGCTCAATCACAAGCACCCGCTCGAAGCCCCGGCAGAACCGCCCGATAGCGGAGGGCTCAAGCGGCCAGGGCATCCCCACCTTGAAGACGGACAGTCCCAGATCCGCCGCCTCCTCTGGGCTCAGGCCCATGGCTGCGAGCGCCTCAAACACGTCGCGGGAGGCCTGACCCGCCACAACCACGGCAAGCCTCTTGCGCTGACCTGTCAGCACAGGCCGGTCAAGCCCGTTGGCGCGTACGAAGGCCAGGGCTGCGGGAAGTTTCAGCGTCCGCAGTCTTGCTTCTTTTCCAAGCGGCGTATCGCCTGCCCGCGGCCCGAGCCCGCCTTCGGGCATGATAAAATCGGACGGCGTATGGGTCTGATGGCGATCCAGCCCGACATCGACGACGGCCCCTGAGTCCATCGTGTCGGCCAGACAGATCATCGATATCCAGAGGCCCGAATACCGAGAAAGTTCCCAGCCAAACAGGCCAAAATCGAGAACTTCCTGTATAGATGCGGGCGCAAGCACCGGCATCTCAGCGTCAATCATCGCAAACTCAGACTGCGAAGCGAGTGTCGATGACTTTGAGTTCGGGTCATCCCCGCACAGCGCCAGCACGCCGCCGCGCGGATCCGTTCCCGCCATGTTGGCGTGCTTGAACACATCGCCCGTCCGGTCGACGCCGGGCGCCTTCCCGTACCAGAGACCGAATACGCCGTCGAACCGGGCGCCAGGGAAGAGGTGGGTCTGCTGAGACCCCCATACCGCCGTCGCCCCAAGGTCTTCATTGAGCCCCTCCCACAACCGGACGTCGTGGCTATCAAGGAGCTTCTTTGCGGCGGTGAGCTGCTGGTCATACCCCCCCAGCGGCGAGCCGCGATATCCGGATATGAACCCAGCCGTGCTCCCCCCCCTGCGACGGTCGAGGCGCTTGCGATCGAGCGGCAGGCGCACAAGCGCCTGCACGCCTGTCATGAAGGCGCGGCCCTGTTCAAGCAGGTACTTGTCATCCAGAGACACGCTCCCGGATACGGGTCGTCCGTCTTTCAATGCTCAATCCTTCAGCCGGAGGAAGGGACTGGAAAAGGGCGCTCAGCGTTCGGGAATTATATTGCTCAATTTTGAAGGAAGTGTTTGCCATTCGCAGCGCGTTATGCCATTAAAACGGCAAGCTTCGACTGACATACAGAGGATTTTGAGAATATTATGGCCACAGAGCTCGACGCTATCGACGCCAAGATTCTTGATCTTATACAGCGCGACGCCGCCCTTTCCGTCGCAGAGATCGCCGACAAAGTCGGTCTGTCGTCCAGCCCCTGCTGGCGCCGCATCAAGCGGATGGAGGAGCAGGGGATCATCGATCGCAGGGTTACGCTTCTCAATTATGATAAACTTGGCTTGAATTTCGAGGTGGTCGCCAACGTCAAGCTGCAGCTGCCATCGCGGGAAAACCTTGAGAAGTTTGAACAGGCCGTTCGCAAATGGCCTGAGTGCATCGAATGCATGACCGTCACGGGCGCCGTGGACTACGTGATGCGCATCGTCACCACGGACATGCACGCCTACGACAACTTCCTGCGCGACAAGATCCTCGCTCTGGGCCTCGTCTCGGACATCCAGTCACGCATTATCGTAAACGTCGCAAAACGGACCACAGCCGCCCCGCTGGGCCTGATCTCCCCTTATATTCCTTCACACGAGCGCTAGCGCCTAAGGGGGGCTCAGCTTCTGAAGTACGACCTCAAGCATGCGCTCGAGCCTGTCCAGACGCTCATGAAGCCCCGCGATCACCTCGCGGCTCATGCCCGGTCCCGCCCCGGGCGCAGAGCCTGGCGTCCGGAAGGCGGACGGGGCCTCTGACAGACTACCCGCGGGCCGCTCGTCAGGCTCGGCCAGACCGGAGCGCAGTGCGACCTCCTGCGGTTCAACCGCCAGAATACGCGCAATAGCCCGGATTTCAGAGGCGTCGAGCTCGCGCCGGTCGGCGAAAACCATCTCAACTTCATCGAATGTCATGCCGGCCGCCTGGGCCATCGAGCCACGGCTGAGGCCTGCAGCCCTGAGCCGTGCATCGAACCAGTCCTGGTCGAAGAAAATGCCCATGCACCCGCTCCCGTCGGCGGCCCCGCCAGAGCCGGCCGGACGTCCGGCCGCCTCTAGTTCTGATTGTCGCCGACCATAAAGTCCCGTCGCGCGGAGACAATGGTCACCACGACGCCGGCCAGAACATCAAGCAGACACATGAATGTCAGCATGAAAAAGACCGAGGTCTGAAAGTTGGCCAGCAGCAGAAACTGAACCAGGCAGACGATGAACACGATCATCGAGACGGCGTGGTTGGCGATGGTCGAGGATCCCGTGGATGTGGATTTGATGATCTCGATGAAGAAGAACATCATAGACAGAATGATGAGGATATCTCCGCTCGTGACCCGCCAGTCCCCGAAGACCGGGGTCCCCAGGGCCGGGCTCGCCAGCTGCATGGAAATGGCTGACGCGCCGCTCGGATCAGGCGTCCCCGATGACGTAAGCGCCATCAGATTGTAAATGACAATCGGTATCGCAAGCAGCGGGAAAATCCCGAAGAAAACGCGCATTGGTGATCCCCTCTGTGATCCGCCCCTGTTGGCGCCGCCCCTCGCCGGGCGTTTGTCGCCGAGCTGTCCCATGGTCGCCACCTTTACTCCGGTATCCAAATCCTTGACCAAATAAAAGCCCTCCAACCCCGGCAGCCTGCGCCTCAGGCCTCGTCGACCCCGCCCGGCGACCGGCGACGCCGGCGAAGCCACATCACCCCGCGCAGGTCCGACATGGCGTCCGCAAGGCGGCCAAAATTGGTGTAGTTTGAACGTCCCTGCTGTCGGGCCCTGTGCCGCACAGGCCTGTCTTCGACCATGAGACCGTCCGACATCATCAGCGCAGGCAGATAACGGTGCATGTGGTCAAAATAGGGAAGCTTCAGGAAATCGCGGCGCCTGAACGCCCGCAGACCGCAGCCCGAATCGGAAGTCTCATCTTTAAGGATTGCCCGTCGCACACTGTTCGCGAGCCGGGAGCCAAACCTCTTCCAGGCTGAATCCATGCGCTTCTCGCGTCGTCCCTGCACAAGGGCCAGACCGGCGGGCGCATCGGCGCGCACGAGCTGACCCAGCAGACCGGGCAAATCGGCCGGATCGTTCTGGCCATCCCCGTCAAGGGTCAGAATAATATCGGCGCGCGCAGCCTCAACGCCGGTGCGGACAGCCCGGCTTTGTCCGGCCTGGCGCCGGTGCCCGAGCACTCTGAGCTGGGGAACGGAACCCTTCAGCTCAAAGAGACGGGCGCGGGTGTCGTCCACCGATGAATCGTCGACAAAGATGATCTCGAACGCTCTGCCGTCCAGAGCGCTCAGGATCTCCATGACCAGCGCCTCCACATTCTCAGCCTCATTACGAACGGGCGAGACAACGCTGAATTCAGGACGACCATAGCCTCCGTCCACGCTTAAATCCGATTTTACCCTTGCATCCATGGGGACCTGTATAGCCGCCTCCTGCCGATCAGGCGAGTGGGACGCTGAAGGATTGCGCCACGGGTCGCTGGCCACAGTTCAACAAACGGGGCGACGGCCACAAAAAAGGCCGTTATGGTCCGCCACAGGCCTCGCGGCGGCGTCTCACCGCCCCGGGACGGGGAAGGCGGTCAACCCAGGACGGTTCCGGGCGTGATAGGCAGATTTGACAACTGGATCGACAGGCTGACCCACAGCCGCTGGGTCTATGCCGCGATCGCCGGCATGGTCTTCCTTCTGGCGCTTCCAGGCCTGTTCGCCCTGCCCGTGCTCGATCGCGACGAGGGCCGGTTCACCGAGGCGTCCTCGGAAATGATGGAAACGGGCGATTATGTCGTCATTCGCTATCACAATGAGCTCAGAAACAAGAAACCGGTCGCCATCCACTGGTTCCAGTCGATAGCGGTCTCGCTGACCTCCGGAGCGCATGAGCGCAACATCTGGGACTACCGCATTCCCTCCATGCTCGGCGCCATCCTCGCGGCGCTTGCGACGTTCTGGGGAGGCTCAGCCCTGCTGCCGCGCCGGGCCGCCCTGATCGGCGCGCTTGTGCTGGGATCGACGCTCCTGCTGACGACCGAAGCCAATATCGGCAAAACCGATGCGGCTCTGTGCGGGTTTATGACCCTTGGCCTCGCCGCCCTCGCCCGCATGCGCAGGGGCGAACAGTCACGGCGGCTGGTCATCCTGTTCTGGGCGTGCCTGGCGATCGGCACCCTGCTCAAGGGACCCATTACCCCCCTTGTCTATGCCGGAACGCTCGCCGCTCTGTTCGTATGGGAACGCAGTCTCGAATGGGCGCGTCCGCTCATCAACTGGACAGGCATCAGCCTGTTCATTGTGATGACGGCGCCCTGGTACATCGCCGCGCAGGTCGCCACCGAGGGCGCCTTCCTCTCAGAGGCTGTCACCGTCGATCTGGGCCAGAAACTGGTTGATGGCGCGGAGGGTCATGACGGTCCTTTCGGCATGCATACGGCCAGCCTGCCCATTCTGTTCTGGCCAGGAACAATCCTTCTGATCCCGGGTATCTGGCTTGTCGTTACACGCCTCATGAAACCTACAGCCTCGCTCCGCTCCGGGGAGCTGGCCGAGCTGGGCGCTGCGAGCCTCGCCGCATCGGACCAGCGGGAGGCCAGCGCCTTCCGTTTCCTTCTCTGCTGGCTGGTTCCCGCCTGGCTTGTCTTCGAAATCGCCCCGACAAAACTGGTGCACTACACCATGCCCATGTACCCCGCGCTCGCGCTCATGGCGGGTGCTGCTGCCGATCGCTGGTTCTCGACCGGCGCCTGGAGCGGCGGCCGCTGGATCGCACTCGGGCTTTTCAGCGTGGTCGCCATGCTGTTCGCGCTGGCGCCCACGCCTTTTGTGCTTGGCGCACTGCGTGCTGAGGCGGCCGGGGATTTCGGTGAAGCCGCCGCCCGTGTCGCGGGGGTTTGGGAAGACGCCTGGAACGCGACCGGCGTGGGACTATGGCCTTCCCTTCTGATCCTGCTGGCGGCCGGCGGCACGGTTTACGCCCTTATAAGAAAAAGCCCGGGCGGGCTGCTCGCCGGCCTCATCGCCTGCTCAGCCGTGACAGGTATCAGCTATCGCGCCGTCATCCTTCCCAACCAGTCATGGATGCTTCCGACCGGAGCGGCTCTGTCGGCTCTGAAAGAGGTATGCGCCCTTCCGGAAGGGTCCTCGGCCTGGGCCGGCTCAGGCTGCGAGGGGCGTGCGCCGCGTATGATCCGAGCCATCGCTTATGCCGAACCCAGCCTCGTTTTCGAACTGGGAAACAGAATTATCCTACCCCCGGAATCCAGCGCCGTCATTCCGCCGATCACCGAGGACAATCGCCCCGCCTGGCTGATCAATGTGGGAGAAGACACAGGCAGGCAGGCGCTGAGCGAACTTATCGGCGCAGCGACCGCCGCTGATCGCTGCGTTCGCCTCGCGCGACGCTTTGCCCTGAATTATTCTAACGGCGATCCGTCCGTTCTCGTCGCAGCCGTTGTCGAACCCTCCGGCTGTCCGAACGCCGACACGCCGCCGAACCTTCGCCCGACGCAGGATGATGAGGAACCCTCACCGCCTCAGTAGTCCTCCTGCTCAGCTCTGTAGTCGCCGCTGGCCCCGCCTGACTTGGCCGTCAGCCTGACCGCCTCAATCCGCATGGAACGGTCCACCGCCTTGAGCATGTCATAGACCGTAAGACAGGCGACCGACACGGCAGTCAGCGCCTCCATCTCGACACCCGTTGGCCCTGTCGTGGCGACCTCCGCCAGAACGCCCATGCCCGATCCGTCCGGCAGTTCATCAACGCGGACCCTGACGCTCGACAAGGACAGGGGGTGACACATCGGAATAAGGTCAGAGGTGCGCTTGGCGGCCATCACCCCTGCGATTTCTGCAGCGGCGCGGACATCGCCCTTGCCGCCTGACGAGCGTGCGAGGGCAAGGGCGGCCGGCGACATCAGCACCCTGCCACGGGCGGTGGCGAGACGGCGGGTCGCCGGCTTGCCAGACACATCGACCATCCGCGCCCGGCCGTCTGCGTCAATGTGAGTAAGTTTGTCTGACATAGCCTTCCCCGCCTGCGGCGGTATTGTGCACTGAGGGCGATACGAAGACCACCTGAAAAAGGAGCCGGCATGATCCGGATGGCGACAGTCGATCAGGCGCTGGGGCTGCTTGCAGAGCATGGCGCACGCCGCAGACCCGGAACGGAAACAGCGCCTCTCTCCCGCGCGCAGGGGCGCCGCCTCGCAGAACCTGTACGCGCCCGCCTCTCTCAGCCGCCGGCGGCAGTTTCAGCGATGGATGGCTATGCTGTCAGACATGCCGACGCAGCCGCCGGTACAGCCCTGAAGCTGATCGGCGAATCACGCGCCGGCTCGCCGTACGAAGGACAGATCGGCGCCCTCGAAGCTGTGCGTATCTTCACCGGAGCCGTGGTCCCGGCAGGGGCTGATCACATTCTGATACAGGAAGAGGCCGGCCGCGACGGGCAGAACGTCACCGTCCTCGCCGTCCAACCTGCGCCCGCCAATATCCGGCGCGCCGGCCGGGACTTTTCTGAGGGCGATGTACTTATCCCCGCAGGGCAGATCATAACGGAAGGCGCTATCTCCCTCGCCGCATCCGGGAATGCACCCCAGCTTGTTCTCGCCTGTGCGCCACGCATCGGCGTCCTGGCGACCGGCGATGAACTTATCGCTCCCGGCGACACGCCCGCGCCCGGTCAGGTCGTCAATTCTATCCAGCCAGCACTGCTGGCGCTGTTATCCCGCTGGGGAGCCGTGGGCGTCGATCTTGGCGTGTCGCGCGATCGGGAAGAGGAGGTCATAGAGCACATCTCCGCTGCCTGCGATGTGATCGTCTCAATCGGTGGGGCGTCGGTGGGTGATTATGATGTGGTCCGCAGCGCGTTTGCCGCCAGAGGATTTGACCCCGTCTTCGAGAAAGTCGCCGTCAAGCCGGGCAAGCCGACCTGGTTTTCAGCCGGCCCTACGGCCCTGGCGCTGGGACTTCCAGGCAATCCGGCGGCCGCGATGGTCACGGCTCATCTTTTCCTGCTGCCGCTGATCATGGCTTTGACCGGCGGACCTGCGGACAACCGTCCGCTGGCGCGCGCGTACTCGCATACAGCGCTGCCAGCCAGCGGCGCGCGGGAGGAATACCTTCGCGCGGTGCTCAGCATCGGCCCTGACGGTCGGGCAGGCATACGCGCCGCTGACGATCAGGACTCCTCACTCCTGTCGCCCTTCCTCACAGCCAACGCCCTCATTCGCCGCCGCGTACACGCCCCGGCGGCGTCCCCGGGCGAACTGGTTGAGTTCATGCCGCTTGCGTGAACCTGATGCTGGCCAGGGGCGTTGCTCCTGTCCGGTTCCGGTCTCCGACAGGGGCCGGTGCGGCAGGCGCGCATCTGGTGCGGGCGGCCGGAATCGAACCGGCACGGGCCTTGCGGCCCAACAGATTTTAAGTCTGGTGCGTCTACCAGTTTCGCCACGCCCGCATCACATGCGATGAGGCTCATCCACGGGCAAAACGCAAGCCCATCGCGTCGTTTTGCCAAGAACCGACAGGCGGGTTAATAAAAGTCATGATGCCTCGCTTTGCTGTCCCCCTCGCCTGCGCTCTGATACTGTGCACGCCTG
>Ga0169931_10004406_pt1 | contig 21930 bp, 15 predicted proteins | sample Kivu_15m_20L_FD_129675 | JGI IMG/M metagenome (GOLD analysis project Ga0169931, IMG submission 129675) | Freshwater microbial communities from Lake Kivu, Western Province, Rwanda to study Microbial Dark Matter (Phase II) - Kivu_15m_20L... | ecosystem: Environmental > Aquatic > Freshwater > Lake...
CTCGCGGCGGTGCAGACGCGGATGAAGGAACTGGGGCTGAGCGAGCCCAACGTCGTCGTCGTCGAACTCGACGGCAAGCGCGTGGTGCTGCGGCTGCTGCGCGATATCGCGCGCGTCAATCCCGGCAATCCGAACTTGCGCCAGGATCCGACGATCGAGGCCTTCCTGGGCGAGTCGGCCTTGGCGAACGCGATCCTGCGCGTGACGATCGACCAGACGCCGCGCGTGCTGTTCACCACCGGGCACGGCGAGCGCGATCTCTACGAAGTCGAGTCGAGCCTGGGCCTGGGCAAGCTCCAGACGGCGCTGACCGCGGATGGCTTCAACGCCGAGCGCTGGGACTGGCGTTCGCTGCCGCGCATCGCGGACGACGTACGCATCGTGGTGGTGTTCGACGCACGCCAGCCTTTCGAACGCGCCGAACTCGAGACGCTGGAAACGTTCGTTCAGTCCGGCGGAAGACTGCTGGTCGCCGCGACCAGCGACGACGCGGCGCTGCGCAACGCGGACTCGATCGAACGCTTCGTCGAGCGTTTCGGCGTCCGCGTGGAGTCGGGCCTGGTCGCCCAGCCGATCGCCAACTCGTTCGGCGAAGTGATCAGCGGCCGGCGCGAATGCGCCACGATCGTCGCCGGAGGCCGCGGCATCGATCCGCGCCATCCGATCACCGAGTCGATCTGGCGCGCCGACAAGTACGTGGGTCTGCCCAACTGTCGACCGCTCTCGCGCAGTGACGCGGGTGGTCCGGCCAACGCGGCGGTGGTCGACATCATCCGCAGCCCGGGAACCTCGTGGCGCGACTTGCCCAACTCCAAGGGCGAATACGACTTCCGGCCCGACGTGGCGCGCGAGGGCGAACTGGGCTCGAGCGTGCTCGCCTTCGCCGTCAACTTTCGCCCGACGAAGCCTCGCTCGAGCGATCCCGAAGCCGCCGAGGCGGAGCGCTCGCGGGTGCTTGTCATCGGCGGCGCCGACGCTTTCTCGAACGGTTCGATCGAACCCAACCGCGATCTGGTGCTCAACAGCTTCAACTGGCTTGCCGAGCGCGAAGAACGCCTGCGGATCGCACCGCGCGTCGACGACCGCCGCGTGGTGCAGGACGACAGCACCGTCGCCGCCCTCAACTACACCGCGCTCTTCGGCCTGCCGCTCCTGTGCGGACTGGCGGGCGTCGTGCTCGCCTGGCGCCGCCGCAAGTGACCATGCACCTCCGCAGCCTTCTGCTTCTGTTCGTCGTCGTCGCCGCGCTCGCTGGACTTGCCTATTGGCAACTGCGCGAGGAAGGGGAACAACGCGCCAAACTCGACGCCGCGCTGCTGGAGGGTTTTGAACGCGGCCGCGTCACGGGAGTGCGCATCGACAACCTCGAACGCTCGCTGCAGATGCGCCTGGAGCGTACCTCCGACGGGCGTTGGCAGATCGTGGATCCGCTCGACTTCCCCGCGGACGTCGCGGTGATGGAGGCGCTGTTCGGGTCGCTGGAGATGCAGCGGCTACGCCCGCCGCTGGTGGAGGACCTCAGCAAGCTGCGCCTCGACCCGCCGCGGGTCGTGCTCGAGCTCACCGAGACGGTTTCGGGCAAGCCGCGCGTGACGCGCATCGAGATCGGCGAGGTCGACATCGGCGACCAGTACGTCTACGTGCGGCGCGACGGCGTGCTCGGCCGCACGGAGCGCGCGCTCGACACGGTGCTTGAGCGCGACCTGCCCGGCTGGCGTTCGCACCTGATCATGGACTTCGACGCGCGCTCGGTGGTCGAGCTGACGCGCGAAGGCGGCTTGCCCATGTCGGGCGCCGAGGCGATGCCCGTTGCGCTCAGCGCGGTGCTCGACGGCGAGTGGCGCGCGACCGCGCCGTTCGTCGCACAGCTCGATCCGCGCCAGATGGCCGCACTCGTGGGCGCGCTTGCGATGCTGCGCGCCGAGAGCTTCATCGATGCGCCTGCGCCGCTCGAGCACTACGGTTTGGCGCAGCCCGTCGCGCGGATCGCGTTGGTGGACGCGCGCGGGGTGACGCAGGCCGTGCGCTTTGCGCCCGAGCCGCAGGGCGAGATGTGGTACGTCACGCGCGAAGACCGTCCCTACGTCTACCGCGTTTCGTCGCTCGGAGTCGGGCTGTGCCTGCCGCCCGGCGAGGGACTCGTCGACCGCAGCTTCACGCGCGCCGCGCGCAGCGAGATCACCGGGCTCCAACTCGCGTACGAAGGCGGCGAGATTTCGTTCCGCCTCGACCAGCGCACGTGGCGCGTGACCGGGCGGCGCGATGGCCGCGAGGTGCTCTCCGAGGTCGCCGCCGACGACACGCTCGTTTCGCAGGCGCTGAGCGCCATCGAGCAGGCGCGCGCGGAGCAACTGTACTTCGACAAGCAGATGCGCCCCGAGGACGTGCGTGGTCGCATCGAACTGCGGCTGGGCGCCTCGACGCTCGGCGGGTCGCTCGGCGCGGCCGTGCGCACGGCCGACGGCGCGGAAGGCGTGCTCTTCAAGCGCGACGGAGATGAACTCGTGACGTTGCTCTCGCCGCGTGTGCTCGAGTTGGTGCGCAGCGAAGCGAGCGCGTTCCAGAGCCTGGTGCTGCACAAACAGCTCGAGATGGACACGTCCTACATCGAGGCGAAGTTCGGCGGCGTCACGCGCAAATGGGCGCGCGACGAACACGGGCACTGGGCGCGTGTCGGCATGGAGACCGAAGCGAAGGAGTTCGCGCGGCTCGTCGACCGGCTGCTGTCGATGCGGGCCACGCGCATGCAGCGGCGCGGCGACGACCAGCTGGCCGACCCGCTCGAGGTCCAACTCGTCACCTTCAGCGGCGCTGTGACCGCCTTCGTGCTCGGACGCGCGCAGGTCGACGGCGCGGAGGCGATCGTCTACCGCACCGGCAGCCAGTACGCCGTGGTCGGCCCTGAGCTCTACAGCGCGCTCGTCCCGCTGCTTGCCGGCGACTAGTGCGCCGCAGCCGCGGCTTGCGGCCACCCTGTCAAAGCCCTAACTTTCGCGCGGAGGGCGCGAGAAGATGAGGGAAGAGCGAGCGGGCGGCGACGAGCAGGCCAAGGGTCCGTCTGGAAAGCCCGACACCCGCGCGCCTTCCGCGCGACGCGGCAGCGCCCGCCGCGCCCGCAGCGGCGGCGACGCCCTCGAGCTGGCGCGCGCGCTGCGCGACGACCCCGAGTTGTCGACGCGCTTCGCGCACTGGCGCGAAATTCCGCCGCGCGAGGAGCACTCGGTCCCGCTGCCCGCGGCGCTGCACCCGCGGCTGCGCGAGCAACTCACGGCGCGCGGGCAGACGCGCCTGTACACGCACCAGGCGCAAGCCATCGAAGCCGCGCTCGCCGGCGAAGACGTGCTGATCGGCACGCCCACGGCCTCGGGAAAGACGCTGTGCTACGTGGCGCCTGTGGTGCAGCGCCTGCTCGAGTCCAAGGGCGACGCGCGCGCGCTGATGCTCTTTCCGACCAAGGCTCTCTCGCAGGACCAGAGCGCGAATCTCAACGAATTGATCGCGGCGTTGGGCGAGAACTGGCGCAGCTTCACCTACGACGGCGACACGCCGCCGAGCGTGCGGCGCGCGCTGCGCGACGACGGACACGTGGTGCTCACCAACCCGTGGATGCTGCACGCCGGCATCTTGCCCAACCACGCCAAGTGGTCGGAGTTCTTCACCAGCCTGCGCACGATCGTGATCGACGAAGCGCACACGCTGTGCGGCGTGTTCGGTTCGAGCGTCGCCAACGTGGTGCGGCGCCTGTTGCGCATCGCCGAGCATTACCACAGCCGGCCGCAGTTCATCCTCTCCTCGGCGACGTTGCGGGACGGCGTCGAGCACGCGCGAGCGCTCACCGGCCGCACCGTGCGCGTCGTCGACGAGGACGGCTCGCCCGCCGGCGCGCGGGTGTTCGGCGTCTACAACCCGCCGTTGCTCGATCCCGTCGCCGGCCTGCGCGCGAACGCGCTCGAAGAGGCGCGCCGGCTCGCGCTCGCGATCTGCGGGCCCGATCGCCAGGCGATCTTCTTCTGCCAGCAGCGCACCGCGGTCGAGGTGCTCACGCGCTACCTCAAGGAGTGCGCGGGTTCGATGGGCCTAGAACCCGACGAGATCCGCGGCTACCGGGGCGGCTATCTGCCGCTGCACCGGCGCGAGATCGAGGACGGGCTGCGGCGCGGCGCGATCAAGATCGTGGTCTCGACCAACGCGCTCGAACTCGGCGTCGACATCGGCCGGCTCGATGTAGCCGTGCTCGTCGGCTATCCCGGCTCGCAAGCTTCGTTCTGGCAGCGCGCCGGGCGCGCCGGTCGCCGCGGACAGTCGAGCCTCACGGTGTTGATCGCACGTTCCGATCCGCTCGATCAGTACCTCGCGGCGAGTCCGAGCTACTTGTTCGAAGCGCCGCGCGAGAAACTCGGTCTGGATCCGAACAACTTGGTGATCCTCTCCGAGCAACTCAAATGCGCGGCCTTCGAGTTGCCGTTCCACGAACGCGACCTTGCCCAGGGCGCCTTCGGCGGGGCGCCGCACGTCGCTGACGTGCTCGACTACCTCGCGGGCGAGTCGAAACTGCTGCTCAAACGCGGCGAAACGTGGCACTGGATGGCCGACGCCTATCCGGCGCAGGACGTGCCGCTCGCCAGCGGCGGTCCCGACAACGTGCTGATCCTCGACGCCGAGTCGAAGAAGGCGATCGGCGAGATCGATCGCGCCGGCTCGCTCACCACTTGCCACGAAGGCGCGATCTACCAGATGGAAGGGGAGACCTGGAAGGTCGAGCGCTTCGACTACGAGAACCGCCGCGCGTACGTGCGCAACGTCGACAGCGATTACTTCACCGAGGCCGAGGTCGACACGTCTTGGCAGTTGCTGCGCGTCGAGCGCCGCGGCGAGCGTGAACGCGAAGGCGGCGGCGAGGACTACTCGATCTGGTCGGGCGAAGTGCACGTCACAACGCTCGCGACGCAGTACAAGAAGATCCGCTTTTACACGCGCGAGAACGTCGGCTGCGAGGACATCCACCTGCCGCCCGAGGAACTCGACACGCAAGCCTTCGTGCTCACGCTGTCCGAGCAGAGCGCGGAGGCCCTCGAACTGGTCGGACCCGAGCGCGGCGCCGCGTGGCGCAGCGTCGGGTCGCTGCTGCGCCGCGTCGCGCCGCTGTTCCTGCGCTGCCAGCCGAGCGATTTGGGCCTAGCTAGCGAAGTGCGTTCTCCGACCTTCGGCCGGCCCGCGATCGTGCTGTACGACCGCGTGCAGGGCGGCGTGGGACTGACCGAGACGTTGTTCGAGTCGCACCGCGACGTGGTTGCAGCGGCTTTGCGGATCGTCGAGCGCTGCGCCTGCAAGCTCGGTTGCCCGGCCTGCGTCGGACCGCTCGCCGAGGCCGGCGCGCTCGGCAAGCCCGCGGCGCTGCGCATCCTGCGTCATCTCTCGCAAGGCGCGCGACCGCAGCCGCGGCCCGCCGATGCGGAGTCGATTCAGGCTTGAGCGGCTGCCGTGGATGCATCGTTCCGTGACCGGCTCGCGCGCCTGCGCCGCGAAGCGCCAGTGAGGTCTGCGGCGGCCGCGCCGCGTGACGCTGGCGCAGCGCAGGCCGACGACGCGCAGGCCAGCGCGGCTCAGAACGGCGTTGCGTCGCGGCACGAATCCGGCGCCGACGGCGACGTCGCGCCCGGCGGGTCGCCGACAATCGCGTCGAGCGCGCGTGAAGCGACTGCGAGTGCCTCCGCCGCGCCGCCGTCGCACGAACCGAGCGCTGGCGACGTGAGCGAGAGCGATGCGTGCTTGCGCGAGCCACGCACGGACGACGCTGCGGCGCCCGCTGCCGGTGAGGCGCATGCGCCAGCGCTAGAGCGTCGTGTCGGAGCTGAACCGTCGTCGCACCACGAGCTTCCGGCGTGGTGGAAGTCGCGCGTGCAACGCAGTTCCCAAGCGGCGCCGCTCGCGCCGGCGGGCCAGCGCACGCTCGGCGAGCCAGGCGATCTGCGTGAAGCGCTCACGCCGCGCGGCGCCTTCGCCGTGCGCGAAGTGCGCTTGCCGCTCGAGCAGCGCCACGGCCTCGCATCGCTGGAGCGCGTGCTCGATGTGCGCGCGGAGTTGTTCCTGCTCCTGACGGGCGACGAGCGCCTGCGCGAGTTCGATCCGCGGCGCGCGTTGTTCCTCGACATCGAAACCACTGGCCTTTCGGGCGGCGCGGGGACCAAGGCCTTCCTCGTCGGCCTGGGCTGGATCGAAGCGCGCGAATTCGTGCTCTGGCAGGGCTTCTTGCGCGGTCCCGAGGAAGAGGCGGCGCTGCTGCACGAAGTCGCCGAACGCATCGAGTGCGCGCAGGCGCTCGTCACGTTCTTCGGCAAGACCTTCGATCGCCACCGGCTCGAGGACAAGATGCGCGTGCACGGCGTGCGGCCGCCGTTCAAGGACCGCGCGCACCTCGACCTCTACCATCCATTGCGCGCGCTGTACCGGCCGGCGCTCGCCGACGCGCGGCTCGCGACGCTCGAGCGCGCGCTCTGCGGACTGCTGCGCGAGGACGATCTCTCCGGGGCCTACGCGCCAGAAGCCTGGTACGACTTCCTCGCCGGTCGGCCGCACCGCCTCGAGCGTGTGTTCGCGCACAACCGCGACGACGTGTTGAGCCTCGCGACGCTGTGCGCGCACTTGGGCGGCATCGAGCTCGCGTCCGCCGCCGCGGTTTCAGGCGCAGCGCCTACGCTGCAGCTCGAATGGGCGCGTTTGCGCGGACTCGCGCGGGCGCTGGCGCAACGCAAGCGTTGGAGCGAGTGCGCGCAAGTGGCGCAGGCGGCCCGTGCGCTCGCCGCCGACGAACACGCGCCCGAGCTCGAGGCGCTGGTGGACCTCGCCCTGCGCCGCAGCCGCCCGCGCCGCTCCTGAGTCCAGCGCCCGCTCGGGCGCTCGGGGACGCTTACGCTGCGGCGGATCGGGGAGCGCTCGACGTCAACGCGCCCGCGCTCGTCACGCTCGCTGAACTCAATCGGTCAGGGCCGCTCGGGGCCGACGGGCGAAGTGCAACGCGATCGCCTCGGGCAGCGCGACCTTCTCTTCTTCGAACACACGCGCCGCCAACGTGTGCACGTCGTCGCCGGGCTTCACCGGCACGCCCCGCTGGAGCAGCGGGGGGCCGGCGTCGTATTCGTTGGTCACGTAGTGCACGGTGCAGCCCGTCACGTCCTCGCCGGCGGCGAGCACGGCGGCGTGAACGCGGTCGCCGTAGTAGCCCTTGCCGCCGAACTTCGGCAGCAGCGCGGGGTGGATGTTGATCACGCGGCCGACCCAACGCTCCGGGATCAGCAGCAGCCGCAGGAATCCGGCGAGCACCACGAGGTCGATGTCGCGCGCGTCGACCTCGCGGAATACGGCGGCGCTGAATGCGGCGGGCGTCGCGAAGTGGCGATGGTCGACGATCGCCAGCTCCAATTGCAGGCGTCGCGCGCGAGCGATCGCCCCGGCGTCGGGCGTGTTCACGAGCACGAGCGCGAGCTCGGCGTCGAGCTCGCCCGCGCCGATCTTCTCCGCCAGGTTCTCGAGACTGCGACCGCCGCCGGAGGCGAGCACTGCCAGACGCTTCATGCGTCGCGCCGCCCCTCGCGCGAGCGCTCGAAAGCCTCGACACGCGCGGCGCGCACCAAGTTCACGAGTAAATCGTCGATCGCCGGCGCGAGCGCGCTGGCGCGTGCGGCGAGCTTGGCGAGATCGAGTTCTTCGCCGCCTTCGGCGATCACCGGCGCCACGGCGAGCACGCCCAGTCCCGCGTGCGCGGCCGCGTGCAGCGGTTCGATCAGTCGCTGTGCGCTGACCTGGGCGCCGAGCGCGGCCCAGGCCGCGCGTTCGGCCGGCGTCTCGAGCGTCGGGCCGAGCGTGCAGGCCGCGACGCACTCGCGCGCCTCGAGACCGAGCTGGGCGCACACGGCCACGGCTTGGCGTCGCAGGTGCGCATCGTGGGTCCGCGTCTGGTCGGGAAACTGTGCGCCGAGTCGACTCGCGCCCAGGCCCAGGAGCGGCGTGCCGCCGCTGAGGTTCAAGTGGTCGCGCACAAGCGCGAGCGTGCCGGCGCGCAGTCCTTCTGCGGCGGCCGGCGCCGTCGCAGCGCCTGCGCACACGTGGATCAGCGTCGCCGCGCCCGCGGCGCCCGCGAGCCACACCGGGAAGACCGAACTCCACGCGGGTTCCTGCGGCGCCGCGTCGGCGGGCGCGTCTTCGTACAGCCACAGCGTCGCGCCCTCAAGCTCTCCGTAGTGCAGCAGCACATCGCGCCAGCGCTGCGGAGATCCGTCGAGCTTGGAGAACGGCAGTCGGCCGCTGTGCGTCAGGCGTCCGGCGAGCGTGCCCAAGCCGGTGGCGAGCGACAGCACAGCCGCAGGTCGAGGCAGCTTCACGCGGTCGGCCGCTTGCAGGGCGCGCGCCACGCATTCGTCGAGTTCGGAGCTGAGTTTCATCTGACCGGGGATGCTAGCCCGCGGCTCTCACCGGGATCTACTGCGGCCGCGCGATCTGGGGTGCGGCGGCAGCGACTTGTTGCGTCGAAGGCCCGCGAAATCGCGACGGACAAGCGCTCCACGGCGGCGCGTCGAGTGGCGACCCGGCTCACGATGGCGACGACGCGCGCCCAGCGCTGCGTTCCGCTCCGCGGTCGCTCGAGTGCGCCGCAAGTCGCTACGTGCGAGGTCTGTCCGTCGTCGGCTTTTCGTCGGGCTCGAGCAGCGCTTGCAGGCGCGCGGCGATCTCGGAGCGCGGCGCCGCGATCGCCACTTGTTTGAGTCGCGCCTGCGCGCCGCGTTCGAGCGTCAACGCGCGCCGAGGGAGCTCCAACGCCTCGGCGAGCACCGCGAGCAACTCCTCGTTGGCGCGTCCGTCCTCCGCCGGGGCGCGCACGGCGACCTTCAGGCAACCGTTCCACGTTCCCACCACGCCGCTGCGCTTCGCTCCGGGCTGGGCGCGCAGCGAGAGTTGGCAGGCGTGCTCGTCGCCGCTCAGTTCGAGCGCGCGCTCGGCGCCGCTCATCGACCGTCGCCGAGCTTCGCGCCGCGCCCATCGGAGAGCAGGCGCACCAGCAACGTGTCCGAGTGTTCGCGCAGCAACTCGTCGAGTCGGGCCGCGGCGAGCGACCACGAGCCCGCGCTCGTGGCGCGCACGGCTTCGATGAGCAACTCGGCGGCTTGCGCTTCGGAGTCCACCGCTTGCGGCGCCGCGCCGCCGGGCGCCCAGGTGCGCGCGGCTTCGAACGCCGAGCGGATCGCGCGCACTTCGTCGTCGCTGAGCACGCCGGGCGTGTTCGGATGGAGCAGGTCGGCGACCTCCGCCACGGTCTGGGCCACGGCGGCCGAGCGCACGAGCAGTTCGATGCCGCGCTTCTCGCGCGCGTCGTACTCGCGCGAGAGGCGCTGCAGGAACAGCTGGTGGAGTTCGAGCGGATGCGCGCCGAAGGCCGACCAGGGCGCGAGGTCGCCCGTCGCGTCGTCCTTGAGCAGCACGCCGTCAGCGCTCACGCCGATCGCGTCGCGGCTCGCGCGGGTGCGCGAGCGCGGGTCGAGCAGTCCCTTGCGCCGCCAACCGCCCGACTCGAATTCGCGCGCCAGTGCGGCGAAGGCCGCGCGCGCATCGTCGAGTTGGGCGCGCCAGGCGCTGGCCCACTGCTTGGACTGCGGCGTCACGAGCGTGCTCTCGAGCGCGCTCAAGCGTCGCTCCAGCGCCGCGAGGTCCAGGCGCACGAGGGCCTGTTCGATGCCGTCGGGGCCGCGCATGGCGTCCGAGAGCGCCTTCGAATCGCCGCTCGCCTTCTGTTCCACAAAGCGCGCACGCGCCGCCTCGAGTCCGTCGAGGCGCCGCTGGACCAGACCCTTGAGTCCGATCACATCGCCGAGCGTCGGGATCGCGTCGAGGCCCAGCGCCGGCGGCATCTCCGGGAGGTCGAAGGCCGCGATCCACGGGCGCAGGCGCGTTTCGATGGCCTCGAACTCGCCGCGCGCCTGGGATTCATCCGCGGCCTTCAGCGCGGCGCGGCACTCGTCGATCGCCGCGCCCACGGCGCCGCTGATCAGCGCTTTGCGGCGCGCGAGGAAATCCGTGTCGACACTCAGTTCGGGCGTGGTCGGCAGCGCGAGCAGCGCTCGCAGTCCAGCGGCGAGCGGGCGCGTGCGTTCGCCGTCGATGAGCGCCGCTCGAGCCTGTTGCAACCACAACTCGACCGCCGCGGAGGAGGACTGCTGCGCGGCCGCCTGGCGCTCGACGGCTGCGTTGAGTTGTTCGGCTTCGAGCGTGAAGCGCGCGGCCGCCGTCGCGCCTTCGAAGCGCTGCGCGAGTTCGCGGAGCGCGTCGCGCCGTTCGGCGTCCGTCAGATCGCGCGCCAGCTTGAGGTAGGCGTTCTCCGCCTCCGTTTCGCGCAGTTTGAGCGCCGTGTCGTTGTCCGGCGGAGGCGTGGGCGGCGGCGGCGCGGGCTGCGGATCGAGCGGCTCGTCGACGGCGTTTCCCGCGTTCGAGTTCGAGCCCTGCGCAGCATTGGCGTTGGCGCCGTTCGGCGGACGTTCGTCGTCGCCGGGCCGCGTGGCGAACCACGCGACGCCCGCGATCACGAGCACGCCGACTCCGATCAGCGCCCAACGTGAGCCGCCGCCCGCCGCCGTCGCGACCGGAGGCGGAGCTCCGTGCAGCGTGAGGCTTTTGACGCGCTCGACTTCGGCGAGGAGCACGTTGGCCGACGGAAAGCGCTCGTCGGGCTTTTTGCGCAGCAGGCGCTCGACGATCGCCGCCAGTTCGGGGCGCACTTCGGGCGCAACTTCGCTGAGCGGCTTGGGCTGCTCGAGGAAGTGTCCACGCAGGATGTCGCGCGTCGTTGCGCCTTCGAACGGCGTGCGGCCCGAGACCAGCCGGTACATCGTCGCGCCGAGCGAGTACATGTCCGAGCGCACGTCGGTCTTCTCGCCGCGCGCCTGCTCGGGCGAGATGAAGTGCGGCGTGCCGAAGATCTTCTTGTTGTCCGCTTCGGTGGCCTCGGCCTCGAGGTGCATCGCCAAGCCCAGGTCGGCGAGCTTGGTCGTGCCGACCGAGTTCTGCATCAAGTTGGCCGGCTTGATGTCGCGGTGCACGATGCCGCGCAACTCCGCGTAGACCAGCGCCTTGGTCGCGTCGCTCAGAACCTCGAGCGCTTCCTTGATCGGCAGCTTGCCGCCGCGCGCCAGGCGCGACTCGAGGTTGCCGCGGTCCATGTACTCCATGGCCAGGAAGTGCCGGCCGGAGTCCTCCCACACGTCGTGCACGGTCACGACGTTGGGATGGTTGAGCGCAGCGGCGGCGCGCGCTTCGGACTGGAAACGGCGCACGAAATCGCCGTCGGCGGCGAGCTTCTCGGCGAGCACCTTGAGCGCGACCGGTCGGCCCAGGCTCTCCTGCACGGCCAGGTACACCGCGCCCATGCCGCCGCGGCCGAGCAGGCGTTCGACGCGGTAGCCCTTGACCTGCGGCAGCGCTGCGCCCGACGAGGAACCTTGCGGCGAAGTCGTTTCACCCTCGCGCACGCGCGCGGGCGACTCCGTTTTGGCCGGCGCGGGAGCGCTGCTGCTTGGCGCGGGCGGGGGAGCGTCGCCGTCGATCACGCGCACGCGGCGCGAGCCGAGCAGGATCAGATCCCCGACTTCGAGCTTGCGCGAGGCAACGCGCTCGCCGTTCACGATCACGCCGTACTCGGAGCCCAGGTCCTTGAGCGCCCAGCCTCCACCCTTCACGCGGCCGATCGCGCAGTGCACCGGGGCGACGCCCTGGCCTTCGATCGCGAAGTCGACGCGCTCGCGGTCGGCGCCGATCGAGAGCACGCCCGAGCGCGGCAACTCCACGGGGGCGCGCGAGTCGTTCGCCAACTCGAGCAGCAGCCGCTTTTCGCGTTCGGGGGCGCTCATGCGCGTTCCTCCGGCGCGTCCGCGCTCGACAGGCCTTCGAACAGCGCCGATCCGATGCGCACGCGTGTGGCGCCTTCGGCGACGGCCGCCTCGAGGTCGTCGCTCATGCCCATCGAGAGTTCCACGCGCCCGTCCACGAAACGTTCGCGCGGCAGGCGTTCGCCGAGCTCGCGCAACTGCGCGAAGGTTCGGCGCGCGTTGTCCTGCGTGGCAAGTTCGCCCGGGCGCGCAAGCGGGTCGGGCGCGGCCATGGTCATGAGCCCGCGCAGGCGCGTGTGGCGCAGTTCGAGCCCGCGCTGGCACAGCTCGAGCAACTCGTCCGGGCGCAGTCCCGAGCGGGTTGGCAGCCCGGTCAGTTCGACTTCCAAGTACAGGTCGAGCTCCCGCCCGAATTCGGCGGCCAGGCGTTCGAGGGTTTGGGCCAGGCGTTCGCTGTCCACGGAGTGCACCGCGTGCGCCACCGCCGCCACCCGGCGCGCCTTGTTGCGCTGCAGGTGGCCGATCATGTTCCAGTGCACGGCGGCGGCGAAGGCCTCGTGGGACGCCTGAAAGCCCGCGACCTTGGCCTCGAGTTGCTCGGCGCGGTTCTCGCCCAGCTCGATCGTGCGCTCTCCCGTGCGGGCGAGCTCGCGCGCCAGCTCCAGGGCGACGTCCGGCCCGACGGATTTGGTCACCGCCACCAGCTGCACGTCGCGCGACGTGCGGCCGCAACCGCGCGCGGCGGCGGCGAGGCGCTCGCGCACGCGCTCGAGGTTGAGCCGGAGGATCGCAGTGCGGGACGGCAAGGCGGAGCGGACGCGGCTCGTGGCGGGCGCGGACACGGGGTGAAGAGGTTACCCCGAGGCCTGCGGCAAGTCACATAAGCGTAGGCGGCGCTGTGCATCGATCTCCGCGCCTGCGCGCCGCCGGGCCGCGAACGAGCTCCACGGCGCGCGGGCCGCAGCTCGTGCCCACGGGCTCGTCCGGCCGGCGGCTGCTTGACGCAGGGCGCTCGCCGCACGGCGTCGAGCGGCGCACCGGCGGCTCAACCTTCGAAATCAACCTTCGAACAATTCGAGTTGCTGCGCCTGTCGCGCGCCGCGCGCCGCGCCCGCGGATCGCTTGCGCTGCGCCGGCGCCGGCTCCTCGCGCGCGGAGCGCTGCTGCGGCCCGGAGTGCAGCTCCAAGCGCAACCGCAGGCCGGTCGAGGCGCTGACGCGGCGCGGGTGGGCCGGGCGCAGTCCCGCGGCCCACAACAACTCGTCGCCGGCGAACACCAGGGGTACGAGGCGACGTTCACGCGCCGGCACCCCGGCGTCGGCGAGGAAACGCCGCAGCGCGCGAGTGCCCCGCGCCCCGAGCGGGTGGAAACGATCTCCGGGCGCCGGCCAGCGCACGCGCAGTTGCGTGGGCAGGTCGCGCGCGTCGAGCTCGACGACGCCCGGTTCGCGCGGGATGGCGCGCGCGGCGTCGGCTTCGATCAGCGTGGCGAACACGCGCCGGCCGTCGGGCAGCGTGACCGAGCCGGGCGCCGGCAAGACGAAGCCGTGTTCGGGTGCGGCAAGCGAGGCGACCCACGGCGCGATGCGCGCCGTGCCGTGCGCTTCGGCGAAGCTCAGTCTGAGCTGGCGGGCCTCGCCGGCGCGCGCTGCGAGCAGCGCCTCGAGCGGGGGATGGAGCTCGACGCGCGAGGGGCTTAGGCGCAGCTGCCAGCCGCCGCGCAGGCCGTGGCGCGCACAGGCGGCGTCGTCTAGTTCTCCGACGATGCGGTCGAGTTGATCGCGCGAGGGGGCGTGTTGCGTCGCTTCGACGAGCAGGCGCCACAGCGCGCGCCGGCGCAGTGCGCGCGGCAGAGTCCGCAGGCGCGAGCGCGGCAACGCTCCGCCCAAGCTCGAATCCTCGCGTCGGCGGGTGGCGCTGACCCCGCGCAACGGCGCCCAGGCGAGCTGCGCCGTGCGTTCGCTGAGGTCGCGCTCGAGGTCTTCGACGGCGCGCGCGAAATTGCGCAGGTGCTCGACCCCTTCGGCGCCCGAGAACTCGCTCAGGCGCGGCAGGAGTTGGTTGCGCACCCGGCTGCGCGTGAAGCGCGCGTCGAGGTTGGAGCTGTCCTCGCGCCAGCCCAGTCCCGCGCTCTCGAGCAGGCGCCGGATTTCTTCGCGGCGCAGCGCGAGCAGCGGGCGTGCGAGGCGGACCGCGCCGCCGCCGGGCAGGCAACGTTGCGCGTCGAGCTGCGGCCCGACGAGGCCGGGCAACTCGCTGCCGCGCACCCAACGCATCAGGACGCCTTCGAGCGCGTCGTCGGCGTGGTGCGCGGTCAGCAGCACGCGCACGCGCGCGGCGCGGGCCTCTTCGAACAGCTCGGCGTAGCGGGCCTTGCGCGCCGCTTCTTCGAGCGAACCGTGGACCTCGCCGAGGTCGATGCGCCGCAAGCGGAACGGAACCGACAGTGCGCGGCACAACTCGCGGCAGTACTGGGCGTCGTCGTCGGCCTCGCTGCCGCGCAGTCCGTGGTGCACGTGCACGGCCGTGACCGGAGTCTCTTCGGCCGCGTGGAGCCAGTGCAGCAGCAGCACACTGTCGGCGCCGCCCGAGAGGCCCAGGATCACCGGCTCGCGAGCGGAAATTCCCAGTGCGCGAGCCAGCGTCGGCCAGCGCTCGCGCCACTGGGGCGGGGGTGCAGGCAGGTCGCAGAGCGAGGGGTGGGTTTGCACGGGAAAGACCGCTTCACGGACATTGGACTCCAACCCGCGCAAGCGCGGCAGTCCATCGGCGCACGGGAGCGACTCTTGCCCGGATTTTGGCCCACTTTGCGCGCCTCGAGCGCCAGGCGCCGCGCGCCAAGGACTTAGGACGTCAGCGCGCCGTTCAGCGGCGCCCTGGGGCGTCCCCGGCTCCCCCGAAGAAACTCTGCTGCCTGGACCGCAAAAATGTGCTGCCGGGGCCCCGGTGTGTGCGCCGGTCGACCCGCGCAACTGCGCCTGCGGCGCCCGGAGCAACGCGATGACTTGTTTTCGGGCGCCGTCGTACGGCCGCGTGCGAGTTGCTGGACATTTCCGCGCCCGCTAGCCTCCCTCCGCGTCTTTCTGGGCCTTCGCGCTCACCTCTCCCGACCACCAGGAGCCCCCCCATGGGCATGCGCATCTCCATCAACGGCTTCGGCCGCATCGGCCGCAACGTCTTCCGCGTCATCCACTCGAAATTCCCCGACATCGAGGTCGTGCACATCAACGACCTGACGGATCCGGCGACGTTGGCGCACCTGCTCAAGTACGACTCGGTCCACGGGCCTTTCGCGGGCAAGGTCGAAGCCGGCAAGGACTCGATCAAGGTCGACGGCAAGAAGATCTCGGTCACGGCGATCAAGGATCCCGCCGCCCTGCCGCACAAGGCGAACGAGGTCGACTTCGTGGTCGAGTCGACCGGCATCTTCACCTCGCGCGAGCAGTGCCAGAAGCACATCGACGCCGGCGCCAAGCGCGTGCTGCTCACCGTGCCGCCCAAGGACGAGATCGACGCGATGGTGGTGCTGGGAGTGAACGAGGGCGAGCTCAAGCCCGAGCACCGCATCATCTCCAACGCCTCGTGCACCACGAACTGCCTCGCGCCGCTCGCCAAGGTGCTCCACGAGAAGTTCGGCATCGTGCGCGGCCTGATGACGACGGTGCACGCCTACACCAACGACCAGCAGGTGCTCGACCTGCCGCACAAGGACCTGCGCCGCGCGCGCGCTGCCGCGCTCAACATCATCCCGACCACGACCGGCGCGGCCCGCGCGGTCGGCAAGGTGCTGCCGGCGCTCAAGGGCAAGCTCGACGGTGTCGCGCTGCGCGTGCCGGTGCCGGATGGTTCGGTGGTCGACCTCGTCGCCGAGCTCGCCAAGGACGCGACGATCGAGTCGCTCAACGCGGCCTACGCCGAAGCGGCGAAGTCCAAGGAGCTCAAGGGCATCCTGCAGTTCTCGACCGATCCGCTCGTCTCGAGCGACATCGTGCGCAACCCGCACAGCACGATCTTCGACTCGCAGTCGACCATGGTGATGGAAGGCCGCATGGTCAAGCTCGTCGCCTGGTACGACAACGAGTGGGGCTACTCGAACCGCGTGGTCGAGCTGATGCGCATCGCGAACAAGATGAAGCTGCCCAAGGTCGCGAAGGAGACTGTCGCCGCGGGAAAATGACCGGCGCGTCGAGCGCACCGGCCGCGAAGTCGGCGCAGGGGCTCGACGCGCTTGATCTCAAGGGCAAGCGCGTGTTGATGCGCGTGGACTTCAACGTCCCGCAGGACGACACGGGCGCGATCAGCGACGACACGCGCATCCGCGCGGCGTTGCCGACGATCCAAGAGGTGCTGGCGAAGGGCGCGCGCTGCGTCGTGTTGATGAGCCACTTGGGCCGTCCCAAGGGCGTCGACGCGAAGCTGCGCTTGAATCCGATCGCCGAGCGGCTCGAGAAGCTGCTCAAGCGCAAGGTCACCAAGCTCGACGACAGCACGGGCGCCGCGGTGGAAGCCGCGGTGAACGGTGCGGCGGCGGGCAGCGTGATCTTGCTCGAGAACGTGCGCTTCAACGCCGGCGAGCAAAAGGCCGATGCGGCGCTGAGCGCGGCCTACGCCAAGCTCGGCGACGTGTTCGTGAACGACGCCTTCGGCACGTCGCACCGCGCCGAGTGCTCGGTCAGCGAAGTGGCCAAGCTCTTGCCCTCGGTCGCAGGTCGCCTGCTCCAGGCCGAGATCGAAGCCTTCGGCCGCGTGCTCTCGGCGCCCAAGCGTCCGCTGGTCGCGATCCTCGGCGGCGCCAAGGTCTCCGACAAGCTGCTCGTGATCGACAACCTGCTCGAGCGCTGCGACACGATCCTCATCGGCGGCGGGATGGCCTACACCTTCCTGCACGTGCTCGGGCAGCCGATCGGCAAGTCGCTGGTCGAACTCGACCGTGTCGACGTCGTGAAGAAGGCGCTCGAGAAGGCCAAGGCCAAGAAGGTCGAGTTGCTCCTGCCGGTCGACCACGTCGTCGCCGACAAGTTCGCCGCGGATGCAGCGAACAAGGTCGTCGAAGCGATTCCGGACGGCTGGATGGCGCTCGACATCGGCCCCAAGTCGCGCAAGCTCTTCGCGGACAAGATCGCCGCGGCGCAGACGCTGGTCTGGAACGGCCCGATGGGCGTGTTCGAGATGCCGGCCTTCGCCAAGGGCACCGCTGCGGTCGGCAAGGCGGTTGCAGCCTGCAAGGGCTACACCGTCGTCGGCGGCGGCGACTCGGTCGCGGCGCTCGAGATGCTCAAGCTCTCGGCCAAGGTCAAGCACGTCTCGACCGGCGGCGGCGCTTCGCTCGAGTTGCTCGAAGGCAAGACGCTGCCGGGCATCGCGGCGCTGAAGGCCTGACGCTTCGCCTCGACTCTTCGCAGAGCTCGCTCCGCGTGCTCTCTTTCTCACGCAGCCCGCGCGGAACGCTTGGTTCCGCGCGGGCTGCATTGTTGAGCGCTCATCGCTCGTGCCTCGCGAACGCCCGTGCGCAGGCGCGCGCAGCGGCGTCAGCGTTCAAACTCGAGTCAGCACTTCGAGGATGCGCTGCTCGCGCGCCTGCAGCAGTCGGCCCTGGACCTCGATCAGCCAGCGATAGAGCGCGACGACTGCGGCCAGTCCCAGTGCATGCAGGATCAGATAGACCGGCGCAGCGGTTTCGAACTCCAACGCCCGCAGCGCGAACTCGACGCCGAAGGGGAGCAGCAGCGGTGCGAGCACCAGCGGAACCACGAACAGCGAGAGCAGCTGCCACAGGACGGTCTTCGCATCGACGTGCTCGGCCTTGAGCGCGTTCTCCTTCAAGCGCATCGGGCCGAGGATCGAGATCGTGTTGCCCACCAGGCAGAAGAGCAGGTAGGCGGAGACCATTTGGAGGCAGCCGCCGAAAAAGTGCGACGCGTCGAGCGGCACGAAGAACGCGAGTCCCGCGAGCGCCGCAAAGCCCACTCCAAGCGCGAGCGGCGCAACGGCCAGGTTCTTGGCGCGCAGCACGCCCGCGCGCGGAACGGGCGAGAGCACGAACGCTCGAAAACCGGCGCGGTCGAGGCCGAACTGGTTTTGGATGAGCTGCAGGATGCTCAGGAGTCCCGTGGCCGCCGCGCCCAGGCTCATGGCCGGCGCGAAGTCGCCGAGTTCGGCGCGCGCCGGGTTCTTGGCGAGCAGGAAGCCGAACAGGCTGAGCAGGATGACGGGGCTGAGCAGCACGAGTTTTGCCTCCGGCGCACGCGACAAGGCGCGCAGCGTCGCGCAGGCGATGCCGGCCTCCGCGTCGGCGACGAAGGGAATCGTGCGCTCGACCAGCGAGGGTTTGCGTGCGGCGCCGGGCTTCACGCCGGACATCGCGCGCGGCGCCGCAGCACCCTTGCCGCTGCTCTGCGCACCTGTCGTGAAGGCGAGCGTCGTGCGGTAGGAGCGCTGCAGGCTCAAGGCGCCGATTCCGAGCATGCCGAGCAAGCACAACGCGCTCGGCAACCAGCGGCTCTCGTGCGCCGCGCGGACTCCGTAGGGGAGCCAGCCCACGGGGAACGTCGCTGCCGCGAAGGAGACCTGAGCGTCGAACTCGGCCCGGGACTCTTCCCGCTGCGCGTCGAGTCTGGCGAGCGCGGCCTCGGCCGCCTCGCGCTCCGGTCCGCCGCGTGCGATCGTCTCGCGCAATTCTCTGCGCTCCGCGCGCAGCCTCTGGCGTTCGGCGCGGCTCGACTCCTCGCGCGTGAGGTTGATCAAGTTCGGCGCCTGCAGCACGAGCACGAAGCCGATCGTGAGCACTGCGAGGACCGTTCTCCCGCGGCGCTTGTCTTCCATCAAGCGAGCGAGCCAGCCGCGCAGCTGGTAGGTGAGCGCGGTCACCATCCCGAAGAAGGCCAGCACGAGCGGGATGCTCACGAGCAGCGCGGGTCCCAGCACGATGGACATCGCGATGCACAGCCCGAGCATCGCGGGCAGAAAGATGCCGACGGAGAAGCTGACGAACGAGCTCAAGTAGTTGTAGAGGAACGCCCAGCGCAGCGAGACTGGCAGGTGCAGCAGGTGCTTGAGGCTCATCGAGTCCGAGCGCTGCAGATCCGTCAGGAGCCCGACCATCCAAAAGAACAGGAAACCGAGCGCGAGTCCGGCCCAGGTGGCCATCAACTCGAACGGCGTCGCCTCTTCGAGCGTCGTCAGCCCGAGCACGAGCGCCAGTACGAACAGTCCGAGCGAAGTGCAGGCGGCGAGGAACAGGAGCACGCCGAACATCACGCTGCCCACTTTGCCGCCGCGGCGGATGCGGTTGGCGAGGATGCGCCAGCGCAGCCACAGGACAGCCTGGAGGTGGCTGTAGTTCAAGCCTTGGCCTCCCCGAGCCAGCTGAGCTGCGCGCCCGCGACGGCGTCGGCGCCGACGACCTCGAGGAAGCGCTGCTCGAGGGAGCCGCCGCTGCCGAGGTCCGCCAGCGCCGTTTGTTCGACGAGGCGTCCGCCCTTGATGATCCCCACGTGCGTGCACAGCCGCTCGACGATCTCGAGCACGTGCGAGGTGAGGAACACGGTCGAGCCGCGTTCGACGAAGCTCGCCAGGATCTGGCGGATCGTGCGCGAGGCGACGGCGTCCACGCCTTCGAAAGGCTCGTCGAGGAACAGGAGATCAGGGTCGTGCAGCAGCGCGCCGGCGAGCGCGAGCTTCTTCTTCATCCCGTGCGAGTACTCGATCGTGAGCTTCTTCTCGTCCTTCTCGAGGTCGAGCAGCGGCAGCAACTCGTCGATGCGCTTGCGCAGCACCTGTTTGTCCATCGAGTGCATGCGCCCGAGGAAAGTCAGATGCTCGCGCGCCGTGAGATTGTCGAACAGCGCCAGGTCTTCAGGCACGACGCCGATGCGCGCCTTCATCGCGAGCGCCTGCGCGGGGTCGAGCGGGTCGAGATCGAGCACGCGGATGCGCCCCGAACTGGGCGCCAGCAGCCCCGTCAGCATCTTGATCGTCGTCGACTTGCCGGCGCCGTTGGGTCCCAGGAAGCCGTAGAAGGTCCCGCGCTCGACGCGCAGGTCGACCTTGTCCACGGCGCAGAAGCTGTCGAAGGAGCGCGACAGTTCGCTGGTCTGAAGGGCGAGTTCCATGCGTGGGTGCGGAGCGGATCGGGGAGCGAATCGGTCGCGCGCGCTGCGCCGAACGTGGGTCGCGCGCCGCGGACGCGTACGAGGATAGGAGGCGTCGGTGCGGATGGTCTCGGCGCCGCTCTTTCGGATTTGAATCTTTCCGGCGCCGCCAGCGGTCGGCAGCGCCCGCGGAACGGACGCCGGGCGCAGCGGGAACCTTCGCCGCTCCCACGCGAACTTGTGCGGGGCTCTGAACCTCCAGCGGCTGTGTGCGTTGGCGCCAGCGGAGGACTCCCAACATGTTCGATGGATTGCTCGCCTACCTGCAAAACGCTGGCGCGCTCGGCAAGGGCGCGCTGCTGGTCGGCCTGCTGCTGCTCGTCGCCGGCGCGGTGATGATCACCGGCCGTTCGACGCGCACACGTTTCGCCGTGTTCCTCGCGCTGGCGCTGCTCCCGCTGGCCCTGGGTGCGATCGGCGCAGCCGTGGGCCACTCCGTTTTCGATCAAGTCGCCGCGAGCGGGGACACGTACACGCCGGCGCATCTGGACGCGGGGCGAGCGAACGCCGCGATCCCGCTCGAGATCGGCGCCGCGTTGACCGGGCTCCTGCTGATCGTGGGAGCGGTCGGCCTGTGCCTCGCGGGTGAGGCTCGCAGCCAGGACGGCGCCGCGCCTGCGCGCTGACTCGTGCGCGCCAGCGCGTTGGGCGCGACGTGCGCCGCGCGTAGGATGCGCAGCAGCATGCGCACGCCTCCGATCCAGATCTCTCCGTCGCTCCTCTCGGCCGACTTCGTGCGCCTGGCGGACGACATCGCGCGCGTCGAAGCCGCGGACGCCGACTGGCTGCACGTCGACGTGATGGACGGGCACTTCGTGCCGAACATGACCATCGGGCCGCCGGTGGTGGAGGCGATCGGCAAGGTCGCCAAGCGCCCGCTCGACGTGCACTTGATGATCACCGAGCCGCTGCGTTACGCCGCGCACTACGCCAAGGCCGGCGCGCACGTGCTCACCTTCCACGCCGAGGTGTGTGCGAACGCCGCGGCGGCGCGCGAGGTCGCGCGCGCGTTCCGCGACAACGGCGTCGCGAAAGTTGGCGTGTCGATAAACCCCGACACGCCGCCCGAGCGCATCGCCGATTACCTCGACGCAGTGGACTTGGTGCTCGTGATGAGCGTGTTCCCCGGTTTCGGCGGGCAGAAGTTCATGCCCGAGGTGCTCCCCAAGGTGCGCTGGCTGCGCGAGCGCGGTTTCGAGCGCGACATCGAGATGGACGGCGGGCTCAACGACACGACCTTGCCGCTGTGCGCCGCCGCCGGGACCAACTGTTTCGTCGCAGGGTCGGCGGTGTTCGGCGCCCGGGACATGCGCGCGACCATCGCCGGCTTCCGGGCCGGCGCCGCGCGCGAGTTGGAGCGCCTGGCCGCCGCGGCCCAGCGCGGCTGAACCGGCCCCGCAGCGGCCTGCGGCGCGCCGTTCGGAAGGCGGCGGCGCGGCCTGCTACGATCTGCCCGCCGAGGACCACCATGAGCGAAGCGAAAGACCAAGCCGGCGCGCCCGACGAGCTGACCCCCAAGGAACTGAGCGAGACGCGCTTTGCGCGCTTCCGCAAGAAGAAGGACATGCCGGGTGGGCTGTGGCTCAAGTGCGAGAGCTGCTCGGCGATGATCTTCCGCAAGGAGCTCGAGGAGCGCGGCCGCGTCTGCCCGACCTGCGAGTTCCACTTCACGCTGCCGGGCAAGGAGCGCATCGGCATGGTGCTCGACGAGGGCTCGTGGAACGAGATGTTCGCCGAGCTCACCGCGCAGGACCGGCTCGAGTTCAAGGACAGCTCGCCGTACCTCGACAAGGTCGGCAAGGCTGTCAAGCGCACCGGCCAGAACGAAGCGCTGCTGTGCGGCACGGGCAAGATCCAGGGCCGCGAAGTCGTGCTGATCGTGCTCGACTTCAGCTTCCTGGGCGGCTCGA
>Ga0169931_10004407_pt1 | contig 21929 bp, 3 predicted proteins | sample Kivu_15m_20L_FD_129675 | JGI IMG/M metagenome (GOLD analysis project Ga0169931, IMG submission 129675) | Freshwater microbial communities from Lake Kivu, Western Province, Rwanda to study Microbial Dark Matter (Phase II) - Kivu_15m_20L... | ecosystem: Environmental > Aquatic > Freshwater > Lake ...
CGGGACATTCACGCTGCGAGTTACCAACGCCTCTGGCAGCGAGGGGCTTACCGGAAACCTCGCGTGGAATAGCACTGCAGCGCAACTACAAGCGGCCATCGCAGGCTTGAACCTTTCCGGTCTAAGTGTCACGGTCGGGGGTTCGGGTAGCCTACAAGACCCTTGGAATATCAATGGCCTGAATCCATCGCAGGTCGTTATCGACAATACCAAACTACTCGACGGCGAAAAGCAAACCAACATGCAAATGACTAGCGCCCTTCAGGTGCAGTTCGGTTACGGACAGTACCTCGAGGACGCGAGCGGCTATCGATACCTGGTTACGGGGGCCGACCTGGATAATGGCTCGATTACGATAAGGCTGCCAGATGTTGCGCCGGTGGTCGCAGCCGATAGCAGCCAATTGATGAGCGATGGGAGCGGCGTCGCTAGCGTGAAGTTTGAAGCGGTCCCAGCCGGTGCATTCGAAATGTTTTCGTTCGCGGCCAGCGGTACGTTCACGATGACGGTCCAGAACCAAAATGGCACAATTGCTACCACATCCGCCCTCGCTTACAACGCATCGCCTACGGCCATCGCTGCCGCGCTCAATGCACTGCCCGGAATTAACGTCAGTGTATCGGGGTTGGGAACGCTCAGTTCACCCTGGTTGGTGTCTGGCGTGACGCTCGATTCCGTAACCGTTAATAGCAGTTTGTTGCGAGAGAGCGGAAGAAATGCCAACATGCTCTCTAGCGAGAAGATGACGACTGTCTATCGCGTTTGGACCGAGCATGCCAGTGGAGGGACTTTTACGTTAACTCTCCATGCTGCTGGAAAAGATGTAACGACCAGCGCGTTGAGCATTAATAGTAGCGCTGATGACCTGAACACAGCACTGCGAAACTTATCGGGAATGACGTCGCAGGTGAGCGGATCCGGGACGCAAGCTGACCCTTGGGTGTTGGTGACTGGTTCGCAACCGATCAAGACCGGTGATGCTCTGGTGTTCCACGACAGTTGGAGCATGTCCGGTTTGGGGATGATCGATGGCCGGACCTACTACGCCGTTGTCGGGCAACAAGGCATCGATCCCGAAGAGATCTCTTTGCAATTAGCAGCCACTGCTGCTGATGCTACTGCCGCATCGCCGGTCTTGATAGAGATGCGTCCCTACTTGCCAATGGTGCCTGCCTTGTCAGCATCGTTCAGTGGCGGCCCTGTGATGTTGACATACCAGACAGAGTCGGAAGAAGCCGATGGCATCACAATCAAAGCCGAATTAGATTCCTCGACTCGCGTGATTTCGGACGCGAACCTCGGTGGCTTCCCTTTGCTTGCCTATTTCGTACATGGCGGTTGGCGGCAAAAGCATAATGAACATGGAATGAGTGAAATTGAGAAAAATATTAAGGATAAATTGGGAAATAATAAAGACGAAGGGAACGATTTTGAGTCGGTGTGGGCCATCGGAGGGCAATGGGTTTCCAACCATGTCGAGGTGGATGTTGGTCCCGGTGCGAAGTTAGGAGCGAGTGACACGGTAACAATTACCAGCGAGATCACTCAATCGGTGAATACACAGTCGAACGCAGGGCTTGTGAAAACGAACACCAAGGACGGTAGCAAGGGCGTTGCAATCGCCATTGCCTACTCTGATATCTGGAATACGAGTCAAGCGGTTGTCTCCTCCGACGCGATCGTGACTGGAGGATACGGAGTCGATATCGAATCGCATATTAAATACAAAGCGCCTGAGCGTGCTGGTTTCAATGACGGCTTTGATTGGAATAGTGATGTTGGATCATTGTGGGATTTAATTAGGGATTCTGTAGTTGGAAACGTGGGCCTACCCGAAGGATTTTTCAATACGCTGGCCAACGTCGGTGTGCCTGGAAGCAAGGATAAAGGTGACGTACTTATAACGGGTACGTTTGCTTTTGAGGTCGTTCACAACAACAATCTCGCCCAGATCGCTGATGGAGCCCAAATCAACGACGCGAGCCATATGTTCGACGTTTTTAATCCAGACACACCCTCCCGAAACCCTAGCTCGATAACACTTTCCCCAGAGGAGAATTTCGTTGACATTGTCGCCAAGACCGAAGTTCGGCAGTGGCTTTTAGCTGGACAACTCTATATTTCGATCCCCTATCTCATTCATTCCAAGGCACAACTGGGCCAAGGGGCAGGTTCGAAATGGACTGACTCTGGACGCCTTGATGATTGGCTGGGATTCCGCAGTTCCACAAAAAATGCGTTTGGTGGTTCGGTCGCGCTGTTCACGATGGATGGACTGACGCAGGCGCTGCTCGGTGGTGCGGATCCCGATGGCCACACACCGTCGAATGCCAATACGACCGTGTACTACGGCGCAGGAGGTTTGAATCTGTGGGCGGATACCCGCAACGGAATCGTCAATGTTGCTCAGGCATCCGCCAATAGCTCGGGTTGGGGTATCGAGGGGAGTGTCGCGTATGTGGCGATGGGAGAACCTCATGCAACGGTCAAACCCGATGACCGCCGACAGAAAACGTATGCGAAGATGATCTCGCGCAACAGGCCACTGAATGTACTTCCCATCGAGGACTCCGAGGGGGATGTCGATGTGAAAGCGACCGACCTAAGCTTCGGCTGGGCGATCACTGGCTCAATCATGATAGGACAAAGCAAAGGTATCGGTCTTAGTGGATCGATCGTCGAACTGACTCGAGATGTGCAAGCATCAATCGGCTCGCAGTACAACCATCAGCAGGACGATACCAAGAAATACTACATGGATCCGTACCGAACAGAGGCCGAGTCGACACAGCAATCCGGTTCGGAAATACATACCAATGGATTTCTCACCGTGACCTCACATGTTGGGGGTACGATCGTCCCTCTTTCTTTGGTCGGCTCTGGGGCCGTTCGCGGCCGAGGTGGTGCAATAAGCCTTGGTGCTCCCGCAGGAGGAGGTAGTGATTACGGAGCCAGTGGTAACGAAAGTGAGATAGAACAACTTGAAAAGGAAATAGATGACCTTAAGAACTCAGACGGAATAATCGGCGAAGATGAAATCACAGATCGTCAAAAGCGATTAGATGAACTGCAATCCAAATCGAAAGAAAATGAAGATGTCCCTGCCAAAGAGAAAGAGCAAGTTCCTGCCGACGAAGGAGATGGTTCCGGAGGCGATTCGGAAGTAATAGAAAACGGTCAGAATAGTAAGAAAGGAAAATGGGGATTTTTTATCTCTGGTGATTTTTCAGCAGCCTTTGTCACAGACCAGGTGTACGGCTACATCAATCTCGATGGAACTATCACCGGCAATGGGCTAGCTCTGCCAGACGACAAGAAGACCATCTCGAGTGAGAACTCGACAAACGTGAATCCCGGCGCAGGGAGTTTTGCGTTGCAGTGGGATAAATCGAGTTTTTTCGGGGGGGAGACGAAAGATAGCACGAGCGGATTTGCGGGCTCGGTCGCGTGGGCATCGGTCGATTCCGATGTCCAGGCGGTGATCGACGGTACCTCAGTCGACAACATGGCGGTGAAACTAGCGGCAGAGAACAACAAGAAAATCGGCAGTGGCGCCGCCGGATTACAAGTAGATAGCCCGACCGGTTTTGATCTCCAAGTCGCTGGATCGATAGTGATCAACAGCATCTCCAACACAACGGTTGCGTCCCTCCGGAATTCGACTCTCACCGACATCTTCGACCTCGAGATCAAGGCTTACGCCAACGATCGGATTTATGGTTTGGCAGGGACGGCACAGGTTTCTTTGGCTCGTTTTGAAGGAGGTACTGTTGTCGGAGTCGGGATGAGTGCGGTGTGGAATGATACCAACAACACGACGACGGCTGAAATCGTGGATTGCCCGAGTATCACTCAAATCTTGGGCGGTACACAGGTCATTGCCGAGGACTTTACGACCAGCACTGCTAATAGTTTTGGGACGCAAATCACGGTGACTAGTGGATCCGTCGTAGACATCGGTGGCATGTGGACCACCAATCTTCTGTTTCCGAACACGACGGCACAAATCACCGGCAGCAGCCTTACAAATACCAACCCCAACTCGGACGCAACAATGCTGGTGTCTGCGGCCCTGGCGCCGATGCTCGAATCCTTTGCCGGGTATTTCGCCATCGGTGTATCTACTAGTGAAAAATCAGAAGGCCAACTCGGGGTAGGTGCTGCTGTGGTCATGACCCGAATCGGAAATAAGAAAGAGGATCCGGATGATCCCACCGATAACTATCAGACACTCGCGCAAATCAACGGATCTACGATCGACGCATACGATAGCGTCGATGTCTATGCACTAACTGGCGACTTGAATGACGATACCGATACCTATGTCCCTGATCAGTCTGAATCCGACCTGAGTGATTCCAGCAAAACTCGTTACAACATTCGTTCTCTAGCAATTGCAGGCGGAGCACAAATCGGCAACGCGCCTTTAACTGCTTCTGCCCAAGGAGCTTTTGTTTCGACCAAGACACGGATCGCCACGATCGCTCAGATTACAGGAACTTCTAGTATCCTGCAACGAAGTGAAGTACAGCAGGTTGGGTATACAGCAAGTTCCATGAGCTATGGGACCTTCACCCTAACGCTCGATGGACAGACGACTTCCGCAATACCTTACAAGGCGGATGCAGCAACGGTGCAATCTGCCCTTGAGAAACTACCGAATATAGGAGTCGGAAACATAAGAGTCGATAAGGCGTCAGACTCCTCAACCGACCAGGAGTGGAGACTTACGTTTGTCAATAGTTTGAGTGGAAAGAACATTAATCAGGTCACCGTTGATACAACACACGTGACTGGCAGTAATAAGAGTAATGTCACCCTTACCAAAGCAAACGGTCTCGCTTCCGACCTGACGGTACAAGCAGTCAATCAAGTCACGGCGCACACGGACTCGGGTGGCGTTTCAGCTGCAATTACGTTTTCAGGAAGTGTAGGTATCGCTTTTGGGGGGGCTGTCAACCGATACAATTCGTTCAATCGTACGGAAGCCTTAATTGATGGATCTACCGTCAATGCGAGCAATGCAACTGTCTCTGCTAGACTAGCGCCGTTCGTCGAAAACATCGCTTTCGGAGTTGCGCTTTCTGGTAGTACCGGCGGAGCAGTGGGCGAATCGGGGGCCGATCTGCACCTGAATCAATACGATACCTCGAATGCAGGCGTATCTAACGCTGTAGTTACCACGACAGGGGATCTCAAGATCGCTTCACATGATGACTCGTTTTTGAAAACGAACAGCGGCTCGGGGACATTATCGATTGGCACGGGCGTAGTTGGACTTGCATTTGGCGCGGTTTTCAACATCGTTCGAGTCAGGAATGACATTCTTGCTTGGATTGGCACGAAACCTTCGAGCGATCGGGCCAGTAGATCGGATGATCCGAATGAAACGCCAACTGCGAGTATATACAATTCGCCAACGGCACCCGACACATCGGTCATCACAGTCGGTGGCTGCCTAACCATCGAGGCGACAGCCGGTCAGACGGTCAAGAGCACGACAACGGCCGTTGCCGTTTCAGGCAGCGGTAACTTTGCGCTCGCAGGGTCAGGGGCCGATGGAAAAGTGAATTTGGCCAATATCGTCCGAGCTGGCATCAATGACGTCGCAAGTTTGACGGTAACTGGGGCTGGATCATCTGATTCAAAACCGGGTGTCACGGTTCGCGCTGAAATCCTGGGAGTCAACTCCAATGACTCCGTCAAGGATCGCAGGGTCTACGCGACCGTTGGCGATATCGCGGGTGTCGGCGCGTCTTATGGCGCTTCGATCGGACTTTCTTTTGGGCAAATAACCAACGATGATTTCGTCGTCGCCCAAATAGAAAACTCGACTGTTACTATCGGCTCGGACACCAGTGGCAGTTCGATCGATGTTAGTGCCTCCGATAGCCGGGATATGGAATCGAAAGTATGGGTGACCTCGATCGCGATCGCGATAGGCGGGGCGGTAGCGGGAGGACATTCCTTCATCTACAGCCAACCCATCGTTATCGCGGAGGTGGGACATGGTTCCCAGATCAAACCCAAGAATGATTCTCATCGCAGTGACTTGAGCATCATCGCCACCGGTCAAGAGTCGGTTCACGCGGGAATTTTCGGAGGTGTTGCTGGCCTGGTAGCGCTCGGAGATTTCGTCGCGGAGGCGGATAAGCATGGAATCGTAGGAGCCGTCCTCGGAGCCGTAGGAACATTAAATGTTGAAAATTTAACGGTCCAGGCATTAGGCGACCATGACCTCGACGCTCATGGTTGGTCGCTCGGTGGCGGGGCCCTGGCCATTTCCGGTGATGGTCACCGATTGACCTATGACGAGCAAATCGTGGCCTGGGGAGGTGGTGATATCGGCGTTACCAACTCCACTGCTGCGATTGTTCCTCCATCGGGCACAACCACGGTGAACGCCACGGGGAATGTTAGCCTTTTAGCGACCAGTTCAACCAAAGCCTATTCCAACGCCGGGCAAAAGCCTACTGACGATAATCATTCCGGAAACTGGGGATTGGCGGCGCTCGGTTTCTTCCATGCGCATGCGACCTATTCACCAACCATTTCCACTCAAACCATAAACCTTGATTTAACCTACGGGGGCGATCTAGAACTGATTGCCCAAACCGATAAGGGGAGTAGTCAGTCTCGAGCAGTTACCGCTTCCGACGCCGGATTCGGCTTGGATTTTACCAAGGCATTCAACACGATTGAGCCGAACGTAACTCTGTCGATCAATCATTCCACGTTGCAAGCTGCCCAAAACTCATCAGGGACCATGTCACTTCTTGCAACCAATGATATGCAGTATGACACTTACGCGTATACATTCGCAATCACAACTATCGCCGGTGGCTCGGGCTCTCGAGTCTTCAATTCATTCCAGCCCATTGCAATAATCAACTATTCGGGAACCAACACCCTGACTTCCGCCGGGACAGTAAATGTAGTAACTCACAATGCATGGAAGAGATCCCCAAACACAAACGATGGTAAATCCGGCCTAGTCAATGGCGAGGATATCTACAACAGTTCTCAAGGAGCGGGAGGTGGTACTGTCGCGGACGACATGTCGTCTGTGGGAGGCAAGACAGAGAACCACGATGCCGAGATCGTTCAGCATGTTGGCTTTGACGCCGGAGACAACGGAGAAATCACCGATGGAACCTTTACGCTGACGTATGCTGGCCAAACTACCCGTTCACTGGTCCACAATGCGAAGGAAGAAGATGTTCAGGAAGCACTGGAAAGTCTGTCGTGGCCACAAGGTGGTGAATATCTCAAAGAAAAAATTAAAGTGAATAGATCCCATAATTCAGATAACAAGAAGCAATGGGACATCACTTTCTTGGAGGGATTGGGGACCCAGCAAGTCACGATCGACACCAGCAAGTTAATTTTCAATGGCAGCTTATCTCCGATCCAATCTTCCGATCCATTGCCCTGGTCCTATGACGGCGAAAGCAAGATCGATTTCGGTACATCGACCACTGAAATCAAGGCATTGGATGTAACCAAACCGATCGACGTAAAATGGTTGGCGACCCAATCCGTCGATATCAAGGAATATGCAAGTCAAAAACTTATTAGTCTGACAGGTAATGGGTCTGCCAAAAGTACCGTTGCTTTGAATCTCGAAAATAATATTTCGTTGGATCAAGCGAACGTCAATCTAATTTCAGGTATCAATCAACTCACTGTCGGCGCGGCTGCGGATATCGACGCGTTGAGTCAAACCGGCGTAAAGCATTACTTACTAGGATGGGGTGATTCCAGTGCGGTCGTCGTCGTGAACTCGACCAATACCTATGAAGACAAGAAATACGATGCCTCCAACCATACCGGTACCCATGTCATTGCGAACAAGGTCACCTACATTATCGGAGGTAAAGCAAGCGATTGGAGTGACAATGTCACGCACCCAATTGATAACTCATTCTCAGCAAATATTTCCGCTGTAGCGCGAGCTGTTACCACAGTTCATGATTACTTGTCGAATGCTGTTATCAATCAGTTCATCAATTCAGAGATTAACTCGACGATATCTACATCTGAAGGCGATTTGATCCATATACACATCCCCCAGGACACGACGGGTTCCAATGGGTACTACTCCACAAAGAATAAAAGCTACTACCCAAACCCGCCGGTTATTATCAACACGGGAAATGTTTATTTCCATGGAGAATTTGAAAACATCGTTTCTTCTTTCAATATCGAGGTTCTTGATAGCGGTATTCGAGTGAACGGAAATCACTTTGACTGGAGCGCGATCGATCCGGCTAATCCTGTTAAATACCAGAGCGTTGTCTCGTCACCGAGCGATCCCACGGGCACTCTGTTTCTGCCCTTCGCTGCCGGTAAGAGCCAAAGCGTCGAGGGGGCGCTCGGTGAGATCATGGACGCCACCAGCCTGAACAACTTCAAACAGAATTACACGGTCCCGCAATCGGAACTGGCCTACATTCTGCAACAAATCGAGGTTCCACAGCCGAGTATCCGGATCTTCGCAGACCAGATCCAGGGAACGGGTACGGTGACGTCCAGAGTGCCAAAATTGAACCTCGTGAATAAAACCTCCGGCTGGATGATCCTCAATGGAATCGCTAGCCACACCAATCGCAATGCGGGTAAGGTCCTGTTGCTCGATTCACAGGGCAACCCAACAACGGCTCCGGGGCTGACGATCCATTCCGAGCCGAATCCCGATAGAAAGATCGACGTCTCCGTGAGTCCGCCCAGTTCATCCAGTGCGAAACCGTTCATGATCGTCGCTGGTTATCTCAATGCCCCGTCAAGCGACGTGACCCTCACCAACAACTACGGTCCGATCATTGAATTGGCACCAATTCGGGCGGCTTCGGTAACCATCAATGTTCCGAACTCTGCCTTCGCTGTTTATACGCCCGACGCCTATTTCGGCACCGGAGGCAACAGTATGCTCGCTTTTGAAAATGCCGCCTACGCCAACGCGCTAGATCCCAATTCCTCCGCGAATCCCAGCAGTAACCTGCCATTTTTACCAGGCCAAACAAAGAATGCAAGCGATCAGACATACAGCGATCCCAATTACATCGCTCCCGCAGCGGCTGATTATGTGAACGGAACAAACAGCTCCAGAATCCCCCTAGCCGCATCGGGACCTACGCACGTCATTAAGCCACAGTTAGGCCAGGGGATAACCGCTGCTCAGATCGCGATCTTTGCCAAATCCATCGATATCAACGCACCCTTGAAGGTCGGGAAAACAGAAAATCTTTCCGTTACATTGAGCAGCGACCACGGCAATCAATTTCGAAATCACAAAGCTGCGTACGAGTCGGGCAGCACGTCCAATCCTCTTCTGATCGTTCCAAATGTTTGCCAGGACTCTCCCGATGTGACTGCAACGTACGACGCCCGCACCCATCAAATCACTCTCTCATCGATGCCACTGTCGCAAAGCATTCGCGTTCTGCTCGATGGTCAAATCATCTCGACCGTAGATGGTTCGATGGTTCAGTTGCTGGGGGGGGCAGGAGGAATCACACAAGTATCGAATCAAACCGGAATCCCACTCATACTCAATAACATCGATGCGGGTGCGGCCAATATCACTGGCACCGTAGAGTTTCGAGATACCGCGACCCAGATCAATACTCGCTACGTCTACACTAATGCCAGCGATGGCATTTCGGTTTTCACCACACCACGTGGTCAGAGTTACTCGGCAACGCCCAACCAGACGCTCAACTCCCGAACGATCGATTATCAGCCACAAGTCAACACGCTGTTCGTCAGTGGCCAGCGTCAGGATATTTTTAAAGCGACTGCGACGGGTTTTTCGACATCTGATGCTGGTTGGTCCCCAACGAGCGTATGGAATTTCGGCGATGTGTCGAAATCCGGGTTCGCCGAATTCCAAACCGTCAACGCAGCTTCGATAAGTTCGGATCAGAAGCAGTTAACACTCACGACCAATGGAACCGGAGGTGCAGCGAATGCAGCGTGGCTTCAGCAGCCGATCGATGTAACGCGTAGCTTCATGGTCTCGTTCCGCTACGAAGGAAGTGGCGATGGCGATGGGATCGCGTTCGCTTTGCAAACCGTGGGCACGAGCGCGATCGGGGAGAGCGGTGGTGGACTCGGCTATGGAGGAGTTCAATCAGGAATTGCGGGCAACAAAGCTGCCTTCCTGATCAATCGCTACGATTACAAAGATGGTCCACATCCTGGTGTAAGTTTTCACTCCGCTACACCCATATCGAATATCCCTTGGGCGCCTGAATATGCATCAAGCTCACCGGTCTCTCTTTCCAGTCCGATGGAAGTGCAGTTGTACTATGATGCTTCCAAACAAAAGTGGTTCGCATTTCTTTCGGATAGTGATGGCAGCGTGCACTATGTCACTGAAAAGGATGTGAATCTAGCTAGCCTCTTCGGATCGAGCCCAGTTTTCGCGGGTTTCACAGGCTCGACCGGCCTGGCTTCATCCACACAAAACGTGAAAAATTTCTTGCTCGTTTACGAGCCTCAAACGGGTTCTCCTTTCGATCATTTGGAAAGCGATTTAGCCCATGTCGTCGACCCACATCTTAGTGGCTTCACTGGTTTTGGACCGGTGCGTATGACCGCCGATTCGATTTCCTCCGAGTCGATCACGTTTGCGAATTTCGATATAACTCAAAATCGTCCGAGAGCCGCTTGGTATGACCAGCGAATCAGTACCGATGTGGACTCGCTTTCGGTCGAGTTCACTTATCAGGCCAGCTTTCAAAACCCCAAGATCGAAGGCTTCGGTGACTTCGTTCCTCAAAGCACTTCCTACGCGAGTGCGATAACGCCAGGCAAGATCACGCTTACCAATGGTTCGCAAAGCATAGCACGGGCCGCTTGGTACGGCGGCGAAATCGGTACCAAAGACGACTTCGAAATCAATTTCAAGTATCAAACCGATGGTAAAGCGGTCCAAGGGTTTAGCAATTTTGCGGCTCCAACGAATTCTGCCAACGCCGCTTTAATCAGCCCAACACAGCTCACGTTGACCAACGGGTCAACGAGTATCGCTCGAGCCGCATGGAATAAAGAGCAAGTTCCCATTAACTACGGTTTCACCATCGACTTCACCTACCAAGCCGGCGGCGACCGAAACGCGGATGGCATCGCGCTGGTCTTCCAGACGCAGGGAACCAACGTTGTCGGGAGCATAGGCGGTGGCTTAGGTTATGTCGGGATCGCGGGCAACAAAGCTGCCTATCAAATCAATATCTTCGGGGGTAACAATCAGACCAAGGGCTCCAACTTTGTTACAGGCAATACAAGCGGTTCCTACAACAAGACCGGAGGCATTGGGGGTGTCGATTTCAGCAGTGGAGATCTAGTCCACGTCCGCTTGACCTACGATCCAATTTCCAATCAGGTTTTTGAATCTCTGACGAACTTAAGTAATAACAACACCTACAGTCATACCTATTCCAATATCAACCTCGCGTCGGTTCTTGGGACCTCTCAAGCCTACATCGGTTTCACTGGCAGCAGCGGCGGTCAGACCGCTACTCAACTGGTGAAGGATTTCTCCTTTCAGAGCAACCAAGCCGACGGTATTGCCCTGGTTTTCCAGGACAAAGGGACTGGAGCGATAGGCAACAGTGGTGGCGGGCTGGGTTATGTGGGTATCTCCAGCGCCAAGGCTGCTTATCAAATAAACCTCTTTGCCGATAGCAGCCACACCAGAGGATCGAACTTTGTCACTACGAACACCTCAGGAACCTACAACAGCACAGGTTCCGTCAATTTCGCCAGTGGCCATTTGATTCAAGTTCAGTTGTCCTACAACAGCCACGCGCATCAGCTCACCGAAAAATTAACGGATCTGATCTCCAACACGACCTACACAAAAACCTACAGCAACATCAACCTGGCGGGATTGTTGGGTCCGACAACATACGTTGGTTTCACCGGTGGCAGCGGCGCAGTAACGGCGGTGCAAAGCGTTCAAGACTTCTCGTTGGAGGTTTTCCCCGACGATGGTGTCGCCTTGGTGTTCCAATCGGCCGGGACCCAAGTCAGTGGCAGCGCGGAAGATGGACTGGGCTATGTAGGAATCTCCGGACCGACGGCCGCGTATCAAATCAATCTCAAGAGCAATGGCTTGCAGGGTTCGAATTTTGTCACCACCAACACAGCCGGAACGTATCTGAGTACAGGAGCCGTCGATTTCGCGCGCCGGAATCCGATTCGCGTTCAACTGAACTACAACAATGCCCGGCGACAATGGATAGAATCGTTGACCGACACCGTAACCGGGGACACCTTCAGCCGCGTGTATGACGACATGGATCTCGCATCGGCCGTCGGTCCCACAATGTACGTCGGATTTACCGCACCGCAGGGAGGTTCACAGACGATACAAACCGTCAAGAACTTTAGTCTTGGCGGATCATCATCCACTCCGACGGGTTTCAAGCAACGCTTTGCCGCTCAGCCGCTGAGCAAAGCGAGCGACGGCACAACCACCAGCTACGCAACCGACTTTAGCACGTGGGTGCGAGCGGACCATCCGATTCGAGTCGATTTCAGCGGGATCTCAACGAGCAATGATCTCAACCTTGTATCGAACGCGTCGTTGATTCTCAATGGGCTGATCCGTGTGGTCAACACGGCCTCGTTGACAGCGACAAGCGGTTCGATCACATCGACCACGACCGGTTCGATCACTGCACGGACGGTTGGGGTCAGTGCTGAGGGAACGGGTGGATTTGTGGGAACGGCTGCCAATCCGTTGAATGTCAGCCTCACCAAGTCATCGACCCAAAACGGGTTTCTCACGGCGCGCGGGATAAGCGGTGTTTACATTACATCACCAGGCGACCTTTCGATCGGTTTTGTATCGACGGTTTCGCCTACGGACTCGCACGATGGCTCGGTGGTTATTAACGCTTCGGGGGACGTTGTTCCCTACTCGAATTCTTCATTGATTTATGCAGGCACACTGTCGATGACCGCGGGAGGATCGATTGGTTCGATCGCGAAACCGCTGCAGGTACAACTGGTGCCGAATGTGGTTTGGGATGGTAGCACTGTCGCAGGATTGCTCAACGCCCAGGCCGCTGGCGATATCTCGGTATACCACTTTGGTGATGTACGAATCGGCAAAGTAAAGACGCCCGGTACGGTCGCGATCACAACGCATGATGGCAACATTCTGGATGGATTGACGCTCGACGCCTTGGGACTCAATGATCCCGAGCTATCACCGCAAATACGGCGCAATATTTATGACTTCATCACCTTTCCAGAGCCTGATCTTTCCGAGGAATGGATCGATTCATTAGAGGCCGGTGTGAATGCCAAATACATGCAGTATTGGCAATTGATCCCTGTGGTCAATTTCCCAGTGCAACCGCCATTGTGGAATAGCTGGGATCCCGGTGACTGGGGAGATATTGTCACAATCACCGATAGCGATGGAAACCCGCAGCGTATCTATCAACTCTCGGCCGAGGGCATCAAGGCGTTCCGTCCAAAGGCTGCCCTCGATTATCAAACGGAGAATCCAACCGATAGCGAGGTCCAGGACTATGCCAATTCCATTTGGCAAAGCTGTGTCGAAACATTTGCCAGCACCGACGCGTTCGGCCCGAATTGGGAGAGCCTGCCGCAGTTCCAACTGTACGATCCTGCGTACCAGTTCACCGCATCGGAAGAAACCGTAGCGAATATCAAGGCATCATTCCAGGAATCGTTCAATCTGTTTTCCTACTTGAGCAGCCAAGCACTCGGCAATCCTGCGGCTGCTGCGGCCATTGCGAAGGTCGCGAATATCCAGGCCGGCAATCTGATCCTGAATTCCTCGGGGTCGATCGGTGAGAATCGCGCTGCAGTGGACATCCCACTGGAGCACTTCCAAAACAATACGCTCAGCGACGCGGAACGCCAAATCGTACGCTTTGCCAGCCAGGCAGGCGAGATCCAACTGATTGGCAAGAACGCCTCGGGCGAAACCATCTACTACGATGCGGGTTCTCCTCCCGATAGCGTGACCCTGACGGGCGTTCGCATCAAGATTTCCCGGCCGCTGTTGGTGCAACTCGCGGATACTGGCAGTTTGACAGCGACGTCCAGTTCGGAACTCTTGGTAATCGGAACCTCAGGAGACCTCCATGTCAAATCCGCGAACTCGACCTCGAAGGGATTCGTGTGGCTCGAAGCCGCGGAAGACTTGTTGGTCGCCGACGGTTCGACGGGTGCTGCGGTAACCGGAGGCGCGATGCGGTTGGGAGCTGGACAAGCTATTGGTACCAGCGCCCGACCGCTGGTCATCTCTGCATCTGACAAGGTCGATCTTGCGAGCCTTGCAGATGCGACGGTTGAGTCCGCCTCGGCTCTGGAGGTGGGACAGTGGAACGTGGCGGGAACTCTCTCGTTGAAAGTCGACTCTACGGCGTCCGTCACCGATGCCTTGGCATCGCAGCGGCATTCGTTTGCAGGCTTCAACGGCAACGGGGCAGGCTGGACCGCGACCACGACTTTGGGATCGGCTTCCGTATCGAGCACTGCTACCGACGATCTGCTCAATGTGAACTTGAACGCTGGAACGAGCAACACGTCAGCTTGGCCGAGCCAAGTCGTGTTCGCTAAAAATGATTCGGTTCACTTGAGCCATCAATTCGCTCTTGGTTTCCTCTATCAGTCCAGTGCTGTCGGTTCTCGCGTGGTGTTGAATCTGGGTAACGCCGACCAGCAGGGCTTGGCACTGGTCTTGAATCTCGGCGGTGCCGATGGCACGGGGGCTTGGGCCGATTTTGTGAAGACATCCGAAATCGCAACTGCCGCCAGCGGTCAATCGCTCGGCTCGGTTCTGCTCAATTCGAACCATCCGATTCAAGTGACGATCACTTATTCCCTCCTGACCCAGACAGTCGTGGCCAGCTTGGTCGATACCGTCACCAGGCAAGCGATCGCGATCCAAAAGACAGGTGTGAACATTACGCAGCGATTGGGAAGTGGTGCTGCGCAACTCGCGTGGACTGTGTTAGGTAATGGTGCGACCGCCAGTACCCATTCGATTCGTGGATTCCGATGGATCGACGGTCCGGTCAATCTCGTCGCTACCACCTTGAACGTCGTCGCGGGGGGCGCGTTCGGAACGATTGCCAACAGTTCGACGAACCAACTGGAACAACCGATCTTGGTTCTGGTCGATGGCCAGACTCAAATCACTGCCGGTGGATCGATCGCTGTCGAACAAGTGGTTGGGGATCTCGAGGTCGGAGTGATTTCCTCACCAACCAATGTCGATATTTCGGCTCCGTTTGGCAGCGTCGTCCAATCATCTGGAGGAGGCGCAGGCGGAGAGGGAGAAACCACACTCCGAGGTGTCGCAGGACCGCAGGTCTCCATCGATGCGTTGCTGGGTGTTGGTACGACCGATGCAAAGCTGATTGTCACTACCGATGATCTGTCGGCGACAACGTCCTTGAATCACCTCGATGTACAGCATCAATCGCACACCGAAAATGGTTTGGCGAGAATCTCCACCTTAATCGCTGGTGGTTTCATTCGATTGAGTACCCTCAGCGATGTATCCGTCACGGGACGCGTGATCGGTCAGTCTGCGCAGTTCCACTCGTACTTCGCTGGGAAATCGATCCGTTTGACTTTGCAGGATCTGCAACACATCCTCGGTGGTTCGCTCGGAATCGTCCTCGGTGGTTTCGATTCGCTGCATTTGGACGACACTCTGGCATCGGTAGCCAATGAGATCCGTGTTGGCGGTGGATCGATCGAGTCGCGCACAGCGAGGATCACCACGGGCGTGGTCCGATCGCTGGCGATGAAACTCGGATCGGCCGACGACAAGATCACCGTCGTGGATGCCTCAGGTTTGTCGGCATTGAACATCGATGGTCAAGTTGGGCACGATTGGGTATCCATCGCGAACGCTGGTTTAGCGATCTCGCAGGTTTTCTTCGCAGGAAACATTGGCAATGACGAACTCAACGTCGATCTCCGCAACACGGGCGTCTGGGTGACGAAGGGCCGTGTGGATACAGCGTACGGAACGATTCGAGTCCAGGACGTCGCGAAGATCGTTCTGAATCGACTCGAGGAAGCAGGGCATCCTGAGGCGGTTGAGAAGATCGAACATATCGTCGAGGAGTTTCCACCGGATCGACTGATGGTCGTGGGAACAGCGGGGATGGACTCTTTGGCCATGAATAGCTTGTCGACGAGCATCTTGTTGCAAGCCAATTGGAACGCGCAGAAATCGGAACGCCGAACCTACAGCAAGAACGATATCCGCGATGTTCAGATTTATCTGCTCGGTGGCGATGATTTTGTCTCGGTGATTGGCACAGCACCTATTGCCCTCGATATCCACGGGGGGATGGGCAACGACTGGATTTTCGTCCAGAGTCTCGCGGCAACCATCACCGACAAGCATGGCGACAATGTTATTACAACTGGCCCAGGAGATGATGTGATCCACACAGGTACTGGGAACGATCAAATCGATGCCGGTTTAGGAAAGAATCAAATTCGGGACGATGGTGGAATCAATACCATAAGTACCGGAGATGACGACGACAAGATCTGGCACTCCAATGCCGAGGATTGGATTGTCGCCAAGGAAGGTGTCAACGACATTTGGCTCAATGGTATTCACCAAGGCTGGCACAATAAAAACAACCCCATGGACGTGACGCGAGATGGCTGGGTCAACGCTCTGGATCCCCTCGTGTTGATCAATAAACTCAACAGGACAGGTTCTGGGTATCTACCAGGTTCCGCTGATAGTGTGCAATATTTCTACGATGTCACTGGAGACGAGTACATTAATGCGATGGATGCTTTACGAATCATCAATTGGATGAATAGGAATCAAGGTGGAGAAGGAGAACCTTCCGCACAGATGGCCGCGAATGAGCCTGCGCACGGTTTGAGCTCAGACCGATCCATGTTCGGCCGAACATCTGGAGCTTCACGATCTGTTTTCGCTCCGATGCCTTTGTCGAATCCGATCGCTAGGATCGCTGCGTTGAATTTAATTAGTGACGAAGAGACGCCATTCCGAACGGATATTCCGGAGCCTGTTAACTTACTAGATCACATCTTGATCGCCGAGGGAGAAGATGAGCTGGACTCCCTGTTATTCGACAGGTACGAAACGCAACAAGATTCAAACGCTGAGCATCACGATGCTGTATTTTCCGAGGTGAGTCCATCGGAATGGGACGATCAGTCACCCTTCTTCCGGTCGCGTAGAAACGGAAAACGGTGAAATGCAACGGCGAGTGAACCTGCGTGACGAATGCACATCGTTTCGTTCATGATGTGCGATCTATGACTTCCTAACAAACATCCACCAAACCTTCAAATGAAAGGGTGGTTTCTCTCGGTATTTCCAGCCTTTGTATTTTCCTCGGTGTTCGTGGTGCATCTGTGCGCACAGAATCCTTTTGATGAGACGGTGCGACTTGCCGCTCACTTCGAACCGGCGATTCCGCATCCCGAACAATCGAAGGTAGCAAAGGACAAATTGGCGTCCCTTCGTGCCAAGACGGGAAGACCTCCCAATATTCTGGTACTGCTAGTCGATGATATGGGCTGGGGGGATATCCTTCCTCAAGGTAAGAGCCGTATGCGGTAGTTCCGCACGTACGGATCTGTGCGGGGGGCGGCCAGCAATGGCCGTTCCTACCGCGATGGCGTGTCAGAGGCGTTGCTGACGCCTTTCACGAAAGGTCTCTGTGGCTATTTGCGGCGGAAATCAGGATGCGTGGCGATGGCGATGATGGCGTCGTGGAGGACAAAATCGTTGGGCGCAATTTGTTCGTAAACATCGTTGACGAATGATTCGTCTTGTACGCCAGTTGGCCGCCCCGTCGAGTAAGCAACCAACTTGCCCAGGATCCCTCTTAGTACTTTCTCCCGATCGTCCATCAAAATGCGTTTTAATGATCGCATCGAATCCAAACTGCGACCGTCGAAAAGCGTCGTCTCGGTAGTGATCGGCATCGAGATAGTTTTTAAGGTCCGACTATCGTTGGCGTTACCGCTTGCTTCGACATGCGCGTAGTCGTCACGCCATCGTCCAATTTGGTCATAATGTTCCAAGGCCAGACCCAGCGGATCGATCTGCGCATGGCAGCGACGACAATTCTCCGTTCGCTGGTGTTTGGCCATCACTTCCTGAATGGTTTTGGCGCCACGGATATCGGGTTCTTCAACCTTTACATCGTCTGGCACGTCTAAGCTTGTTCCGTAAAGATTCTTTAAAATCCACACGCCGCGTATAATGGGCGACGTTCTAAAACTACCCGAAGTGAGTTTCAGGAATCCAGCTTGTCCTACCAAGCCACCACGCTCGCTGTCGGTCGGCACCGGGCAGGGGCGAAACTCTCGTCCATCTAATTTGGGCAGACCGTAGAACTCGGCCGCTAAATCGTTGACCATCATGAAATCGGAATCGATGAAGTTCAACATGCTGAGTCGTTTCGCTAAGATCTCGCGAAAGAACGCTTGAGTTTCACCTGCCAAAGCATTGATCTGAAGCGTTGACACGTCGGGGTACAAGCGATTGTCGGGCGCCACATCGTCGACTTTATCTGTCCGCAACCACTGGCGAGTAAAATCTTCGCAAAACCGGTCGATCTTCGGGCTAGCCAGCAGACGCTCGACTTGCTTGGATATCCCCTGAGGAGTCTGTAGTTGTCCACTTCGAGCGGCCTCCAATAGTTCGGTATCGGGACCAGCATTCGAGAGGAAATAAGCTAAGCGATGAGCTATCGCCACGTCGTCCAGCATGGCTGGTTCGTGTTTGTAGAGAAAATACGGCGAGCTCAAAATGGCGGTGATCACACGTCGTGCAGCCAGCTTCGGTGAGCCTCCTTCCGCCCGAGTTTGCTGTGCAAGCTGTACCAGTTGTTCGACAGCTTCGTCGGGCAATGGACGGTGAATAAAGAAGTCCACCAAATGCTCCGTGAGTGCACGACTGTTCGACAGATCGCAATTCAGCAAACGTTGTTCGGCAACCGTTGGCCATTGCTCAAACAGAGGCCCTCTGACTTGGACTCGCGTGAAGACCAACTTGGGACCAGCATAGTTCTTGAACTCTTTCGCGCTTTCGCGAAGGATCCAAATGGGTGAGCTATCAAAGGTGAACGAAACGTGAGTGCCTTGCGTTAGCGTTAGCTCGAAAGTGAGCGACTGAGCGGCACTTGGCAACACGAAGCGAGTGATCTTCTGCAGATTCGTGGCGTAGCGCGGATCACCCGAGTTGACGCCAATGGTTTGATCCTGCGCAGAATCGGCAACCGAGACTGTAGCTTCAAAGCGATAGCGACCGAACTCCGGAATGGCAAACTGCTCGTCCTGATCAGGATCGGTTAAGAAGTGTAAGTTGCTGCGCCACGGATAGTTGGTGGTTAGTATGTGGGCTTCATCGGTTTGAAAGTCACCGCGACCGCTGCCGCGAAAGTTGTTCAGCGTAAAATCCCAACGGCGTTCCTCGGGGCGCTGGTCCATGACCACGGCATTGGCGACGAACCTGGCCGCTTTCAAATAGCTTTGTACCTGATGTGGAGACATCAAAAGGGAGTCGCCCTCTTTGTTAAAGCTGTCTCCCACGGCGTCCTCGGGTAACAACTCCGTGAAATTAAACTGTGTCTGTAACAGGTCGTTGATCGTGTTGGTAAATTCTTCGCGCGTTAACCGCTTCAACGTGCCCGGTACGGCCAAGCTGAGCAACTGCTCTTTCAAATGTTTGACGACCGACGCACGCAATTGGTCCGTAGGCTGCGGTTCGTCGGCGGGAGGCATCTCGCGTCGCTGCAGCACCCCAATCAATTTCTGCAGCAGCTCGGTATTCGACTTCAATTCGGGGAGCGGTTGATCAAAACGGAGTTTGCCTTCCTGTTGGTCTGCTCCATGACAAGTTGTGCAATGTTGGTTGAACAGTTGTGTCGTAGGAGAATCGGCGAGCAGCAGGCCGGGAAACAGAAGAAGACTCGAATAGCACTTAATAGCGATCGCTCGCCGTATCAGCCGATGGGCGTTAGCCCGAGGTTTCTTGAAGCATATCAGCCGTTGGGCGCTAGCCCAGGGTTTCCTCAAGTTCGTTAAGAATCCGTGGGCTAGCGCCCATCGGCTAATTGTCAGATTAAGTGCCATTCGGCACAGACCCAAAAGCGATATGAACGGTTTCATGTGTCCACGTTGTCGATTCACGGAAGTGGTTAGGTTAACGACACGGTCGCTTGGCTTTCACCGAACGCATCTAGCTCAGCTCCCAAATCCCGCAAGATCGAAAGGTAGAGATCGCAAATGGGTTTATTGTTGCGATGTTCGTAGTGGAATTTCTTCACCGCACTGTTGACGTACATCGCCGGCAGATCGTCGAAGGTGTGCGAGCTGGCGTTGCCCATCGAAGCCGTGATGAGCGTCGATGTTTCATCGAATAGGACTCGCCCACCAGTCATCGATTTATGCTTCATCGCCGTGAGCGCACCGGCAATTTTTTCCAGGATCATATTTTCCATGACCAGCAATTTTTCGATCTTGGCCTCTTGCTTGCCGTGATGAGAAAAATCGTGATAGCTGCCATGGATATTGTCTTGTGAAAAGCTTTCCCAAAACGGAATTTGTAACGTGACCACTCGCGTTGAATCGGTTTCAAAGGCCAAGAGTGAGAGGTCAAGCATGACTTGTAAGTAGTCTTCGACACTGCTGTTGGAGTATTCGGGGAGGCTGTAACTGGTCTGAGGTTTGGGAGTGTCGCTCCATTGTCGCGTCTTGTGAACCGAAAGCTCCACTTCGCGCACGGCGGTAAAATAGTCGTCGACTTTGGCGCGATCGCGCTGCGATAGGTCGCGTGACAGGCTTTGGGCATGTTGATAAGCAATGTCGAGGATGCTCTTGTCTTCGGCCAAGATTTTCTTCTGTTCCGCGTCGTTTGCATCGACTCCAAACAGCAGATTAAAGATGCGTTCGGGTGAGTCCATCTGATAGACGGGCATTCCATGTCGGTCCCAACATACTTGAGAGAAATTCAGATTTTGTCCCGCTTGAAACGCCAAAGATTGAAATCGGGTCTCGCCGCCCAAATGTTCCGCAGCTTGTTGATCAAATGAAATGCGGTTCTTGCGTTCGAGCTTGTTGAAGTAACCCGACAGTACGCCCACACAGGGTGTATGACCATTGCCGAGCTGTACACCGGGATTGCCCAATCCGGCAAATAGCTTGAGGTGCTGGTGGTGTGCGGCAAGGTTGTTTAGCAGAACGGGTGAAGTCGCCTGATCGGGTTGTTCACCGACTGGTTTTCCATCAGTTGCCAGTTCCCCATTAGTCTGTCTCTGATCCGGCATCGGCTGTTTGGGCAGTAAAGCCGGCTGATAGAATCCCAGGTGATTGACGACAGTAAACAATCGCTGCACACGCTCGGTAGGTTCTTGTCCAAAGCTCTCCAGCTGTGGCAGTAACAATGTTAGGCCAGCAGCACGAATGAAAGTTCTTCTTCGCATGACTCGTTAAATCCGCTCTTCAACAGGACGTGTCTCGATCATTCGAATGGGCCGACCGTCGGGGCTGAGGCCTAACTAACGGAACGGCATTTTGATTCTTGGCAGTATACCCAGAAAAATCCCGGCATTCCAGCGCCAACCTGTGGCGGCTGCTCGATGAGCACTTTGATTCCTTCCGGCAGGTCTACGAGGAGTGTTTTTAAGGGGAAGTACGGCTATTGGCGTCCGATCGTCGAAAAGTCGGTGGCGGCCTTTCTCAAGTGCGGCGATTTGCAGGAAGGCTTCGCCCGAGTTCGCTGCCCCGACTGCAAGCATGAGATGTTCGTCGCGTTCTCCTGCAAGCAGCGTTGCACGTGCCCCTCATGCCACCAGAAGCGGACGTTGTTGACCTCGCTGCATGTTGCCGAAGATGTCTGCTCGCCGGTCGCTCATCGGCAA
>Ga0169931_10004408_pt1 | contig 21923 bp, 23 predicted proteins | sample Kivu_15m_20L_FD_129675 | JGI IMG/M metagenome (GOLD analysis project Ga0169931, IMG submission 129675) | Freshwater microbial communities from Lake Kivu, Western Province, Rwanda to study Microbial Dark Matter (Phase II) - Kivu_15m_20L... | ecosystem: Environmental > Aquatic > Freshwater > Lake...
AAATTTATAAAATATTTTTTTTTTAAAAAACCAATAAAAAACTAAAAATAACTTTATGTATTGTAAATTAAATTAATAAAATTTAGATTATTAACCTCGAATTTATTAATTCTTTTGATTAAATTAAGAAAAATATTATAAAAATAATTATTTATATTTTTCCAATCAGATCATATTTAATATTTAACCATAATACATAAAATGATAACTTTAAAATTTCATAATCCATATATGGATAAAAATTAAATTTTTTTATATGATATATTTTCTGTTTATTGCAACTATTAATTAATAAATCATCTACTAATAATGTATTTGAAGATGTTCCACCAATTAATTTTATATCTTTGCAAATATAATAATAATTTTCTGTTATATTTGATTTTGGATTTATTTCGCAAATTTTATTTAATTTTTTATCTATTTTTAATTCTGCACCACAATATTTACATATTGGTTTCATATTTATGTTTAATATATCAATATAAAATCCATGTGACATATTGCATAATTTATTTGGACAATATATTGAATTGTCTTCTCTGGTTATTATTTTATTAAATAATGATTTCATATTACAAGTACCTAATATTTCATTCGCATAATTTTTACTTCCTTTTGTAAATAAATATAAATTATTATATCTTGCCATAATTGGTAATAAATTTTTAACAAATGGTCTAATTACTACATAACCATCTTTTAATTCATAATCTGATGTTTTATAACTATTTTTGTTATAATACTTAAAATATTCATTATCTTTGTAAGTCAATAAAGTTTCATCCATGTCAAATATTATATTTAACTTTTTATTTTTTGTTTTATTTAATATGTATATATATAATAATATTAACGAACATGTACATAATATAATTATTTTTCGATTCATTATTATTAAATAATACTTTTTATTTATTATTACATAATTATTTACAAATATATAAAATAATTAACTAAAATCTTAATCTAATTTTATTTTGTTTAACTTTGTGTAGTAAACTCATTAATTTCCGGTTCAATCTTTGTCAAAATATTAATTGCCATTAACTCTTGTACTAATAATTTAAATGCATATGGTACCATTACTTTACTTATTTCAGTTCCACTGCACGATGAACAATAATATGCATTCTTATTAATTAATTTTGTTGCAATAATACCACACTTATTACATACATGCATCTGGTAAATGTCTGATGTATCAACTAATCTCTCCTTGAGGAATAAACTAGCACCATGCGCAATCATTGCATCTCTTTCCATTTCTCCAAATCTTAAACCACCATTTAATGCTCTACCTTCTGGGGGTTGTCTAGTTAATAATTGTCGTGGTCCTGTTGAACGACTATTACCTGTCCATACAGGTGAACCATTATTTGATCTTCTTACTAAAAATATTTCATTAGGTACTGTCAAACAAAATACTGGACATACTTCAAAAGTGACTGTAATTCTGTCAATTAACACTTTAGCATTTTCATTTGTTTTCATGTACATTTGTGTATTAATGTATTTTGCCAATTTAAATGCATAAATTGAATTCATATCATTAGCAACCCACATTCGATGTTCTGATGTTACTTTAATACTTGTATCACCATAATGAAATTCATATAATGTGTTCATATTATTTTGATTATAATGATGAATTTCTGATGGATTTTTATATTCCGTACTACTATTTTCTTGATTAAGTGTCGCAACTTTATCATCTCTTGTTATTTGATTAATTGGTTTCCATCCTTCTATCGTTAACACATCATGATCTAATGTTAAACAATGAATTTTATCCGCAACTAAATGTTTCAATCTTAGATAATAAGTTGGACCAATAAATATCTTAACTCTAATTTCTTTACCGGTCATACCACAATATAATGTCTCATAACCATTTTCTGTAAATCCATATGTTTTTAATACTTTATTTACATCTTCTATTGATAACTTATTAAATGGGGTTGCATCCGCTATTTTTCCCTGTAGAGCTGAAGCCTTAGCTAAGACGCACTCAAATAATTGTCCGATAGTCATTCTACTCGGTATGCAATTACTTACACAGATGCCTTGCGTCATAAAATTGTTATACTTCGCGACACCAACGTCATATACCTGACGAGACGGTGCAGACGCAACACGTAAAACGGGCGTATACCAAGTAATAATTGCATTTTTACCACGTTTAACAAGATATTTAATTTTATTACCTTCTTCACGATCAAACCATTTATCACAACCGATTAATGTTAAATATTCTCTGGCATTTTCTATGAATTCATAATTAAACACATTTAATTCACTTGATCTTGTTCCTTTTCTGCGATTATGAATTAAATCTCTAGTTAATAGAGAATAATATTCATTAATGGGTGTATCATTTTCATAACACTCTTTTCTAGCTTCGTTTAATGCTTTTTCAAGATTAACATGTGATCTACCTAATTGTTTTTGAGCATCCATTTTTTGGTTAACACATTCAAAGATTTTATTGTGCTGTTTTCTAACTGCATTTTGATATCTTTCAAATGATACCGCAATGGATAATCTTACTGATTTTTGAAAACAATATCTAAATCCAACTTTTTCCAAAAATTGCAAATTAGATTTTGTACCAATTTCAACTTGTACTCTAGGATGATCAATATATGTTTGATTATTTTTATGACAATTTCTAGTTCTTGTAACTCTTGATTCAACTCCAACTATTTTTAACATGTTAACAATATTTTGCATTTTCTTAACCATTGATTTCTTATATTCAATACATATTGATTGTGAAATATGAACCGTTTGAAATTGATTACCATTTAAATATGGCGAATGTCCATCACCACCAAAGAAACCACCAAGGAATTCTCTAATAAATGCCTTTGGACAATTATTATCAAATAAAAAGTCAGGTAAAGATGCTTCTTGTGTTGTTCTATGACCAATTGTCATACCATCTAATTCACTTAATGATTTGCTAAAGTTACATGGCAAATTAATTGTATACACACCTATATTGTCAATATTAACTTTTTGTTTTTGTCCAAATACCAATTCAATATCAAATTGAACATTTTTAACATCAATTAAATAACCAATATATAATCTGGTATTAAAACTATTTTTGCTATGTGTAAATGATCCATCAGCGTGTAAATATCCTAATAATCTAGCAAAAGCCAATGCTCTATCTCTGTTCAATTCATTATTCATATTAAAATGATAATCACCAAAATCAACAAACCAATTTTTTTCATCATCATTTTTAACATCTTGTGTATATTCAACACCTGTAACCAATAAATCAGTATCATTTAAATTTTTTGCTTCTTTATAGATATATTCGCCATTTTGATATATTTTAAATTGATGATCTGGAGTACAATTTAATTCTCTACCATCTAATAATGTTACTTTAACAGTTTCTTTTACTCCTTTACATTCTAAGCCAAGAGAAAATGAATTAGAATTGCCATATCCATCAAATGTTAACATATTTTCTACACGACCTGTTTTTAATGATTTTATAATTTGTGTCAATTCTTTTTTCATTTCATAAAAATTATTATTGTCATTTAATGATTCATATATTTTTGTTAATTTATGTTCAAATTTATGAGATTCAATAAATTGTTCTGAAAATTCATCTAATCTTTTTGATAGTCCATTAGACATATTAATTAATGTATCACCTGTAAAACAACATGGATTAATAATAATATCCGGTTGAATACCATTTTTAGTAAATGGCATGTCTTCTGAACGTAAAGTTACACCTACAGTTCCTTTTTGCATATCCAGCCCATAAACCCTGTATTAGCCAATGGTTTATGACTCTCGCTTAACCTATAAATAAGTTAAGTAGTTCCCTAGAACATATTTATTGTTCTAGCTGGATACCGACTGTACATTAAGCCACCCGTTATTTTATTTAACTAGATGACCGACGCGTGCCATAGCTGGTCTAAGTTATCTTTTTTTCTTTTTTTCTTTAGATAACCTACTCTTGTTTCCAAGACTCCAGCGCAGTCTGTAGCGATGGTTGAAGCCACCGACGGTCTTTTTTAATTGGCATAAAATTGACCGTTTTCACGCATCTCGCCAGTTCTCATACTGTTATCACACTTCAATGCTTCAAACAGCTTTAGAGAATACTGACTAGCCTTACCAATTATGTTGCCATAATCAGCCCCAAGCATGTTTAGTCTTAATAGTTATTAGGTTCACTTGGCTACCTAATAACCGACCCACGTCATTTGAAATTTAAAGGCTTTCAGGCAAAAATATTTACCGTGACGTGAACAATTTCCTGTCCAATGTACTTTATCATTTCTTCGTACACAAAAAATTCCAGGACCTGGAACTTTACAACAATATACTTTTATTTGATTTTCTGTATTAATTTTTTTGATATTACAACACTTAATATTTATTAAACATTTATCATCTTGAATACCTTTGATTGAATTAATCATAGTACAATCAATATTATTTGCATATATATCATCGATTTTCATGAAATTAATTTTTTTATTTTCATTATCATATGTTGCCATCCAATGATTAGAAGTTACAGTGGTGTTAATGTCATCTGTAATAATTTCATACATAACACCTTTATAATCTAATACAATTACTTTTAATGGATGATGATATTCTACTTGTCCATTTTCATTTAATGTTGCCATTTTATGTTCCATTTTTAACTCTGTTATTGAAATCCATTCATTGTTTTCCAATAAAACATAATGATCATCTGTTACACAAAATTTATCTCCTACCATTGGTGTACGTTCTGATCTAATTCTCATCTTAATCATCTTATATCCGTCGCCATCATATAATTTAGACCATACTTTATCAACATGTCCTGAAACATTAGATTTATATGATTGTGATTCATCACGATATAATTTACCATCGCCATCCGTAATTGGAGTTACTTTAGCGATAATAATATCACCATTTATAATTTTAGTTTCTTCTGGAGCGAATCCTTTGTCTGTAATTTTATCATAATTTTTTTCTTTTTCATTAATACCTTTGACAAGTGATTTATCTTTGATTCCAAATTCATCCTCATTTGTAGTTTGTGTGCTTTTCTTTGAAATATCTTCGTATTTTTTTAATACCATTGATCTAAATAACCCTCTATCAATAGACGATTTATTCATTACAATACTATCCTCTTGATTATCGTTAATACCAATCTCGATCAGGCATTTCCTCCTGATGTCATTGATTCCCAATACTCAACACAATATCCTATTGTCATGGGAATATTGTGCTTACAATTGGGCACTGTTACCAGTGGGACTAGACTATATCTTGAGCCAAATGTTATTATAAATAACAATATAAAGCCCGCTGCCATTTAGTCGTTGAACCTTCTTCTGACAATGATCAGAAGCTTGGCTGCGGATTATCCGTATGATTGACGTTTTTACCATACCCCCAGTTTTTCACTGGAGCCACTATTATGTCACCACAATAGCTTGGTAGCCAACCTTTACTAATTATAAATTATTTTATAATTTGACTCTAATTGAGTAACCGGACGTCCCCGCAATTTGACAGCGTTGCCCACCATGACGTGGACTTGCCATAGCTTGTACTATGACATGGGCTAATCGTTAACCCCGTGTATGTCGCAATTGCTACAATAGCATTTTCACCTGCTGGTAAATCAATTGCGCCTGTATATTTAGCACCTTTACTAACTACTAATGGTATTTCTGGATGAAATAATATATATGATATATCTGATCTGTGTCTATATGTGGTTGCATATATACCTTTGGCTTGCCGTGTTTGTGAAAAATTATAATAATTTCTTGGACTTTGATTATGTTCTGTAAAAATAATATTACAACTAACAGAACCCAACATCATCATTGGATGAATTTCACAATGTGTAAATCTTTTATATAAATTTATATATCTATTTACACTATCACCTTTTGGTTGTGGATTATTTATTGGTGTAATCATTTTTTGATAATTATCTGCAATATCTTTGGCATACATCGCAACCATACAATTTTCGGATTCTTCTATATCAATATACTCTATTATATCTGAATGTTCTGTTAATATTTGAACTAAATTATTTATTCTATTTGGAAGATCTACTGATGTTAAATTTATTTTATTTAATATTTCATTAGTAATAACTAATTTATTATCTTTGACTCGAAGTAAAGGACGAATTAATCTGCCACCATCTGTATTAATAATTATTTCATTACTATAACGATTAAAAACAACAGATACAAATCGATGTATTTCACCATGCATTCGTTTTTCTTTGAGATAATTTGTTAATTTGGACCCATTATTTGTTAAACCAATCCATTCTCCATTTACAAATATTTTTGTATACTGTTTAAATTTAATTGGTGGTATATCAAATTTATATACTTTTAAATCATCTGATAAATTTTCTAAAATATTTTTTACTATATTAACTTGTTCTGGCATATTTAGTGTAACTGATGCGGATAATGCCAAACCTTTGATTAATCCTACTTTATGACCTTCCGGAGTTTCAATCGAATCAATATATCCATAACAATGTGAATCAACATGTCTCATATTAATAACTTTATTATTTGAAGCATCAACCGATGGTGTCATTATACGGGTTAAATAAGATAATGATTGTAAATAAGTATATCTTTGCAATACTTGTGCAACACCTTTACGTTTACTATTTCCCCATGTTCCTGTAGATAATGCTTGGTTAATTATCATTTCAATTACATTTGACTGTATAATACCAATTACATTGGGAATATTATCAATAGATTTTTTTTTCTTGAATCTTTTTGAACATTCCCCAATAACCTTTTTTAATCCTTGTTTAAACAATGGCTCAAATAATGTTCCTGGTAATTCTACACGTTTATTAATATAACTATCTCGATCATCTGGATTGATTCTACCTAAGTAACATAACAACAATTTATGAATCATAAATCCTAAATAATAACCTTTTTTTAATATACTATAATCATCATTACCTAAATGTGGCAAAAAATCATTTTTTAATATATTCATCACTGCTGTTCTTTTTTGCATTTGTTTTTCATTTGCATCTGTTTCTGTATATTTTTTTGTATTTTTTAATTTTGTCATTAAATATTGGATTGCTTGTTCTTTTGTCCTTACTACAAAATTTTCACCATTATCTAAAACAACATTTTCATTATATGCACTATCAATTGATTGTTTTAAAGTATTTATCATATCTACATCACTTGTGTCATATACAATATATCGATATATATCATAATCTGATTCAATTCCTAATGCACGCATCATAATAAATATAGGTATTTCTGTAAATTGTGACATTGTTAATGTAAATGTCATATCTTTTTGCATCCTTACACTACATATTTGATTATTCATATTTACATCATTTGATTTTGATGTAACTGAGCATGTATAAATATTTCCATCAATAAATGTTGGATCTTTTTTTATAAATACTAAAATACGATTTTCACTTATTTTTTCAAGTGATAATACAATTTTTTCACTACCTTTGACTATAAAATAGCATCCAGGATCAAATTTACATTCCGTATTCTTTATATTTGGTGCGATTCCAGGTTGTGTAATACAATATGCAGATCTTAACATAATTGGAATTTTCGCTAATGGAACAATGTCTGAATACAATATTTTTTCTATTTTTTCACCAGACATAATATCAACTTGTTCAACAATTTGTTCAACTTTTGCAGTTAATTTGCTTGCATAAGTTAAATTTTTAATTCTCGCTGCTTGCGGCGTCATTATAGGTTCTTCTGGAATATCTTCTACAGGTACATGAAATGATATTTGTGAAAATTTAAATAAATGTCTTGTAATTGTTGTCTCATCTGTTATTTCTTCATCTAGAATATGAACACCATTTTTTAAACATTGGACAATTGTATCATCAATAAATTGATTATATGAATCATAAAGATGTTTATATTTTGAAAATTTATCTTTGAATAATAAATCCATTATTGGTTCTAAATCTTTAGTATTCAATTGATCGGTTACATTATCAAAATATTTTGAATTAATAACATTATTATCATTATCATTATTTTTATCTACATCAATTTTTTCTATATTATCCACAATTTCTGTGATTTCTTTGAAAGTTTTTGTTTTTTTGTTTTTGACTGTAGACATTATAATTAATATTAATATAATATATAACTTTATATTAATTTATATATAAATCAAATTTTTTTAATATACCATCATTATTATCAATAATTAGATAATAATAATGATTAATATACATAGTTAATCATTATTATTATCTAATTATTGATAATATATTTATATACTAAATATTATATTCAATATATAATATGCTTTATATACATTAATATTGAAAATAATATATATTAATAAACAAATTAAAGCCATAAATAATAATATTATTTAGGAATATGACAGATTCAGATTCGGAACACATATTATTATATGATTTAGAAGATGATGATTTATGGAATATGTTAGATAATTGTGCCATAACATCAACCTATGATAATGAAAAGAATAAATCACAAAATCGTTGTAAACATTGCGACATGTTTACAATGGTATTTGACAGTAATGAATCTGCGTATATTTGCAGTGAATGTGGGGTGTTAAATTGTGAGATTTTTGAACAAAAACCAGAATGGAATAATTATGAAGATGGACCACATGATAATGGAAGATGTGGAGTTGCAACAAATCCATTTTTTCCAAATTCTTCAACTGGAACCATTATTGGTGGCAAAGGTAATAATAGATTAAAAATGCTTCAAATATGGGATCAAATGCCTTATAAAGAAAGAGCATTATCACATGTTTTTCATCATATTGAAGGTAATATGAAAACACATAAAATTACAAAAGCAATTATTGAATGCGCAAAAATATTATATAATAATATATCACAATTGAAACACAAAGATGGACCAAACAAAGGAAAAAATATGATTATTCGTGGTTACAATAGAAGTGGAATTATTGCAGCATGTGCTTTTTATGCTGCAAAATTAAATGAAGCACCTCGATCAGTAAAAGAAATTGCAGAAACATTTTGTTTAAAAATTACACAAGTTACAAAGGGTTGTCGTAAATTTTTAGAATTAAATGATTATCAAAATTATTCATATAATCTGACATCTTCCCATGCACAAGATTTTATTGAAAGAAATGCATATAAATTAAAATTAAAAAAACAACACGTTGAATTGGCAATTAAAGTTGCAATTAATGTTGAAAAGCTTCAAATTGCATCAGATCATCAACCAACATCATTGGCTGCAGGTAGCTTGTTATTAATTATCAATATGTATGATTTAAATATTACAAAAAAACATATATCTGATACATTTGGTATATCTGAAGTTACTATTACAAAAACATTTAAAAAAATTAGTACATACAAAACAATTTTATTAGATGACAAATTTGTTGAATTGGCATTAAAAAAAATGAATGATAAAATCAAGAATAAAATGATTGAAAATATTTCATCAAATACAAATATGCAATTATCTGATATTATTAAAAATAATTTTGATAAAATTTTTACAATACCTGATGATATTAAAGATATAGATAAATTAAGTGATGAATTAAGTGAAACATCAAGTGTTAAATCAGTTATTAAAACAAAATTAAATAATAATTCAATTGTTTTTAATGATAATATAAATTTAGATACAATACAAATAACTATAGATTTAGACAATTTAAATGTCAATAATAATAAAACACCTGAAAAAAAAAAAAGAGGACGACCACGTAAAAATATTATAGATTCAAATATTAATGAAATTTAATTCTTTTAAATGATATTTTAAATAGGCAAAAAATAAAAAAAAATAAATCTAATGCGTTAAGAATTTAAAATTTTATTACTAAGATAAAGTATATAATACATTAATGTCAGTTAGTCAAGTTAGCGAAGTTGCCCCAACTCAAGTTATCGCACAAGTAAGTGAATCCGCACCAGTTGATTTAGTTGGTGGTGTAAATAGTAAAGGAAATCGTAGTTTTAAAGTAAAATTAGAACAAAATGGACCATTATATGGAAGATATAATGGTGATTCACCATATCAAGCAGCAAATAAAGCACTATCCGAAATTATTAGAACCAGAGTAAAACAAAATTTACCAGACAATGAAGATATTAAATTCTTTTTGGTTGAATCTACAAAAAATTCAAGTAAAAAAACACATGAATATGTTGGTCGTAGAACTAAATTATCTGCACCAGTAGAATATGAAGTTGCAAATGGTCAAACAATTAAAAAAGAATATAAAAACGTACTTCGCAAAGTAAAAAAGACAGTACAAAAAGGTGGTGTATCTGTATCTTCTAATACAGAACCATCAATCGTATCTACTGAAGTAACAACAAATGGTGCAACTGTAACAATCACCGCGCCAGAACAAACAGTTGTTGCATAAACATATATTATATTATTTTATATTATAATAAATAATTGATTATAAATAATAGATAACAAATAAAAATGTTTTGTTATTTATTATGAGTATACAGATATTACCAAGATTATGGATAGCAACAGATATATCAACTGTTAAAAACAAAGATTTTTTTATGATTAATAATATAAAATATGTAATTAATTTAACATATGATATACCAAATTATTTTAGAAATATAACATATTTTAATGTGCCATTTTCTGGAGATAATGTAATTGAAAGTGAAATGCCAATGTCAATGGAACAATTATTTGATGTAATAAATAAATTTATTAGTCAAGGATATAATTATGGTATCGGTATTTTAATACATGATAAAACTGGAAAATTATCCGCGTTATTTGCAATGGGGTTTTTAATAGGAAAATTAAAAATCTCATTCAAAGATGCAAATGACTATTTATCTATTCATGGATTGAAAAATATAAATAATATTTCCAATAATCAATATTTGAAAAATTATGAAAAAAAAATAATAAATGGTTATTGTTCTATTTAGTTCATTTGATCCAACCATAAATGAATTAAACATACCCAATTATCGGGCTTTGACATCGCCGGATCAGATCAACGGCAACGCAAACATAACCACCATGGAGTTTCCTCTCCGCTGTTCGAATGCAACAATCATCGAATGGTCGGTTCTTTACAATTCTTGCAATCCAGCACTCTATATCCCACATGTGCGAACTCCTGCATGTGGGAACTCGATGCCATATTTGCACATTGACAATTGAGGTACACCGGACATAGTGAATGCCAATACGCTGGGATTTTTTTTTCATTTTTTTCGCCATAATAGACAAATATAAACATTTGTCTATTATGGCGAAAAAAATGAAAAAAAATAGGTTTAACACATAATAATTATATATTATTAAATTAATAATATATAATTATGGAAGAACAACTCATTGAAAATTTACGTAGAAAACGCATTCTTAATTTACATAATAACAACTGTTCTTCGTGTGATAATGTTAAACATATAGCATTATGTTTTACTGGGAAACTATCCACAAAAAATTAATATATTGAGTTATGGTCAAAATCATTATCAATCTAATCCAAATATGCCTTCAATTCATGCCGAACATGATGCAATTAATAAATTACCATATTCGAGGAAAAAAAGATCAATAAACATGTTAGTTGTAAGATTTGCAAATAATGGACTAACTATTAGTAAACCATGTGGTAAATGCATCAATATGATGTATAATATGTTTCCTAAAAAAGGTTATTGTGTTAAAAAAATTTATTATTCATCTATAGATGGAACTATCCATAAAACATCATTATATAATATTTTTAATAAAACTTAATTTATTATACTACGCTATTATATCATCTAATTGATCTTAATTAATTTATTAACAAAAAAACCATAATATAGATTATTTAATATTAATTAGATGATATAATAGCGTAGTAAATATTATGATAATTGTTGCGAAAAACATGGAAACTATCATATACTTTACAATTAATTTATAAAAAATTGAATATTATATTTACTATTAAATTTAAAATATATTATATACAAATAATCATAATCAAATAATAAATGAATTGTATTTATGGACCGTATGCAGCAAATATTTATTTTCCAGATAATTCTTATCAATTAGTTTTAGATTGGGCATATGATAGTATATATTTTAAATACAATGACAAATGGATTGTATTCACAACAAATATTAAACATTATAATAGTAGTAATACATTTTATTATGATTCTGAAAAATGGAATTATGATATAGATTTTAATATAATCAATTATAAATCACAAATTGACGAATTAATTAATACTGTAGATAATAATAAGATTTTTTTTGAATATGAATCTTATAAATCATTTGAATTATTAGAAAAAATCAAATTATTGCTAATATAATAAATTAAGAAAATATTAATCGATTAATAGTTGTATCTACACAAAAAATACGATGCAAAATAATACCTATCAGAAATAATATAATGATTGTATCTTTTGTTTTATAACTAAATAATCTACTTATTATATAACCTCCAATTATTGTAAATAATACATCCATTATTGCAATATTTAATAATCTATAATTGTGCATTCCTGTATTCGGTTTACCAAAAATATCTGCATATTTACATAAACTCATGTGTGTATATGTTTATTGTATGAAAAAATAAAAAAATAAAAAAATAAAAAAATAAAAGAATAATTTGTATTATTCTTTTTCTAAATCTAATCGTTCTTTTGCGGTTAATTCTGTGGTTTCGATTTCAATGATTCGTTCATAATAATATTTTTGTGATAATTCTTGACAATATGAATTAATTTTATTTATGGATTCAATTAATAATTTAACATTTAATAAATTATTGTCAGTTAATTTATCTTGTAATTCATCTTGATCATCTCCAATAAAATTTATTAATAAATTTTTACCAACAATAGTAATAGGAATAAATTCTAAATTATCCATTAATCCTTGTACTAATTCATTGTATTCATATAATTTAATATTATATTCAACCATAATTGGATCTGCATTAATATCTCCTAATTCAGACATAAAAGCACTTTTGAGTAATTTCTTATTGAAGTCAATTATACCATCAGTTTTACTAAATCCTAAATCAGTAATATCACAAGTATTATTTGTTTTATCATAAGTCTGTTCTTCCATAGTATTATTGTTCATATCAATTAATAAATTGGAATATGTATCTAATAAATATTTATTGAATTTTTCAAATAGATTTTTTAGATGAATTAATATACTTTGATGATCTTTGGTAAAATCTTTTACAATGTAATCTGTTGGTATATTGTTATCGAATAAAATATGTACCAATTTAAAAAATTTATCAAACGATATAAAATCATCAAATGCCTCCAATTTAATCGCAAAATATATCTCTAAAACTCTATTTTGAATATCATAAATAACTGTATTTTTAAAATCATCATGTACCTCTATTACAGGACTTATTATAAAACTGTAGATAAATTTATCAAAATTTAATAAAAACACATTGTATTTTTCGATTAAATTAAATAATATATTTTCGGATTCTCTGTTTTTTATCATTTTACTTTTGATTCGTTCTATATCTAATTCATTTAATTTATAATCTTTTGCAGATATTGTTATTTCATTACTTGTATTTTGTTTTCTATCTTTGGCAGTTACGCGTAACAATCCATTATTATTAATTTCAATAGAAACATTTATAACTGGTACTCCTTTTTTTGCTTTGGGTATATTGTTTAGTATAAATTCTCCCAAATATATATTATTTTTTGTAAAATTACTTTCACCTTGAAATATTTTAATTTTAACTTCTGTTGTATTGTCTTCTTGTGTAGTAAATTGTTTTGTTCTTCTAATAGGTATTTTCGAATTTGTATTAATAATGGGTACCATTAATCCATCAGATGTTTCAATACCAATGCTAAATGGACATACATCTATTAATAACATATCTTTGGTTGTATATAAAATATTTCCATGATATGCAGAACCATACGCAACACTAATCTCTTCTAGACTTATATCTGTTTTATTAATATAATATTGTCCAATTTTTTTATCAAAATATGATTCTAATTTTTCTCGAACTTGTTTTATTTTAGATGTACCTCCAACTAATAATACATGATCTATTTGTTGTTTATTTAAATTTGCAATTTCTAAAACTTTATTTAAATTAAAATCGATATTTTCTAACCATTCTTTGACTATCGGTTTAAATTCATTATTAGTTATTGATATTTCTTGATCATCTATATATATTGTTTCTTGTTCTAATCCACTATTTAATTTAATTTTTAGTCTATCAATATAGTCAAATAAATTGTTGTTTGATAAATTGTATTCATAATATTTTGTTTTAATATAATTCATTAATTTAAATGTTAAATCTGAACCACCAAATTTATTATTTCCATACGTTGCAACTACTTCATATGATTTTTCCGGGTCGTCTTCATCTATTAATATATTTATAATAGATAGATCTAATGTTCCACCGCCTAAATCAAATATTAAAATATTATTTTCATCTTTATAATTAATAAAATTTCCATATGCAATAGAAGCACTTGTAGGTTCACTTAACAATTTAATTAAATCAAAACCAACATTAATAACACAATTACTAATTGCTTCTTTTTGTTGAATATTAAAATATGCAGGAACTGTAACTATCACTTTGTAATCAGTTAATATTTCATATTCAATTAATGTTTTTAAATAATTTAAAAAATACATCATTAATTCATTTGGACTATATATTTTGGTTTCATTGATAGCATTATGTACAATACCAATTTCACCATTATTATCAATTATATCACACGAAAATTGATTATAATAATCATGTGATAAATCTTTGTATTTATAACCAATTAATCTTTTTATGTTCGATATAAATATGTTATTGTCTTTGATGATTTTTGCTTTATTACCAAATACACAACCATATTTAGTAAATGCAATTATACTAGATATATTATGTGAATGACCATCTTTTATTATTTCTAAATTTCCATTCTTATTATAAAAACAAATTGAAGAATTACTTGTTCCTAAATCAATTCCAACTACAGTTATCATTATAATTCAATAATATAAATATAGTTATTACAAAACGCAATAATTATATCTATTTTATTATTGTTTATAATTGTTACCAACTATAACTATCAATTATAATAACATTATAATCTTGTTTTGTGATCAAATTACTTAAATTTACTAAATGTGTATATTCAGTATGTATATCTATATCTGGTTTATTTAATGGTTCAATATGAAGTAATTTATATTCATATACAATATTAACTAAATCGATAAACTCATTTAATTTTCTAAGTTTATTTTCATTTATAGTAGATATTTTATGATTTTCATCTACATATTTTGATATATCTGTCAATATCACATTACTTAATATATTTATATGATTATAAATATATTTTTTTATAATTTTTCTAATTTGTTTAACAACATATTTTTTTTTTAAAATATGATAATTATTATTAAATACATCATAATATTTAATGTTGTATGAATTACAATAATCAATAAATTTTTTTAAATATGAATTAAAAGTTGATCTGTAAAATAAATAATTAATGTGTTCAATACTATATTCATATTTATCAATATTTTTGTCATCATACACATTTAATTTAATTTCTTCCATGACTTTTAATTATATTTTATTTTATAATTTTATTTAATTAATAATTAATTATTATTGTATTGTCATTTTTATTTGCGTTTTATTGAATGTATGGTATTATATTATATTGTTGCTGAAAAATTGAATTTTAATTGTATTATATAAATATCATAATCTCTCTGTTTTTATATTAAATACTATAAACATGATTGCAATTCAAGAACAAACTATTAATAATGCGATCGTTCCAATCTATAAAATTAAAAATTATGATGATATATATATAGATACAATCAATAGTAATACATTAATTGTATTTGATATAGATGAAACAATTATTAAATTTCCAGGAATAAATCAGAAATGGTGGGATGATAATTATAATTATCATTATACATTATATGATATTAATAATGCGAGACAAAAAGTATTCAATCAATGGTTAGAAATAATTCATAATTATGAACCAATTATGTTAGATAAAATAAAATTTAATACAATTATGGATAAAATAAATAGTGTTAATTCTAAAATAGTATTTTTAACCGCAAGACCACCAGAACTAAGAGAAATTACAGAAAAAAATTTAGATTCATGTAATATTAAATACAATAAAGAAGATATTTATTTTTTGCCAAATAAATCAGAAACAAAAAACAAAGGAGAAATGATTATTAAAATAATACAACAACTTAATCATATTAATGATATCATTTTTGTAGATGATGTTATACATAATGTTCAAAGTGTTATAAATGAATTCGCAAAAAAAAATTTATTTGATTATAATTTACAACTATACTTAATGGACCATGAAAATTTAGATTAAATATATATTTTTATTGTATCCATTCCACGATGTATTGTGTTAAGTCGATAATCATTACATTCTAAATAATTTAAAATATCTTTTACTAATTCTCGAGTATTACAATCACCACATGTAAATACATCTATCGCAATGTAGTTTTTTTCAGGCCATGAATGAAAACTAATATGAGATTCTGACAATAAGTATAATAATGTAAATGCACCAATTTGTCCATCAAATATTTTAAATTGATTACTTATTAATGTCATATTATGTTTTTGAATTAATTTTTTTATAATTTTATCAAAATTATCAAAATTATGATGAATTTCATAAAATTTTGTGTCAGAAATTAAATACGAATCTACGATAATATGAGTTCCAACCATCTTATATTAATATATAATAACTATAATAATTTATATTTAATAACCAAAAAGAATTAATAATTATAAAACCTTACCATATTTTGTATTAAAGTAATAGTAGTTTGATATGATACATTATATAATATACATTAAAAATATATATTATATATATGGGCAAAAGTTTCGACATGAAATTAATATCTTTTATGATGAATTATATTCAAATTACTCCTAAATTAAAAAATTTATTTAATAATCATAAACAAAAAATACAAGTAAATAAACTTTTTATTGCGCTCTTAGATAAATTATCAACAGAAAATTCATATGACAAATATGAATTTAACGAACATAAAATTAAAGGAGTTACATTAAGATATTTCAATAATAAACTAGTTAAAATAAATTTTTTTGAACGTTTCTTCGCCACAGGCACCTGTGGCGAAGAATATATACAAAAATATATTGGTATTATGAATAATGAAATTAGTCGTTTTTATGTTGATAGCACATTAATACAAAATAAATTCGGTATAGATGAGGTTACATATAACACTCAATTAAAAAAACATAAAAGTTGCAAAATTAGTATTGTTTGTGATGAATTTGGAATTCCAATCATATATAAAATCACTTCAAGTAATGATCATGATTCACCTATATTTTATAATCTAATTGATAAAATATCAATTTTTATATCCGTCATTATGCAACAATAATAATAAATTTATAGGAGATTCTGCATATGATAGCAATTTTATACGAGAAAAATTAGAAAAACATAAATTAACTCTTCTTGAAAAAATGTTATTAAAATCAAGAGCTAAAATTGAACATCTTAATAAAAAATTAAAAGATAATAAAAATATTGCAATAAGATATGACAAATATATGATAACATATAAAAATTATATCATTTTAGCACTAATTAAAATTGCATATTCAATAATCTGCAATTTATAATCAAAATATTTTGGTTATAAATTATGTGATAAATGGGGGAAAATTTTCATTTTTTTAAATTGCAATAAATCGTAAAACATTAAACGTTTACTTATTTACAACAATAATATGCAATTAAAATAAAAATTATATCAAAAACACCAAAAAAAAATAACCATAAGTATAATATATAATTTAACTAGTTATATAATTTTTAATACAGCTGGTTAAACTACTATTACCTTAATATATATTTTTTTTATGTATATTATATAATGAATAACATTAAACTACTGATATAATGTATCACATCAAACTACTATCACCTTTATTAAAAATTAATATATTTTGTCGTATAAATATATATTAATAGATACATGTCATATTTGCTTTAATTCATTTACACACTTGTATTAATATAAACATGATGACAGATTTGATGATGAATTAAATGAAATAGAAGAATATGATAATCATATTAGTGTGTATACAGAAACAATGAAGAATGATTGTTATTCCTAATAAAAATTAACTAATTTAACGGTTTTTCAAATGGTATAAAAATTTAAAGTTGTCTACAAAAATATATTAAATTTTATTTTTATTAGGAATAACAATTGAGTAACAACAATAAATTAATAACAACTTATGTATTTGATAAAATATTTTTTTTTGTATATTTGCCTATAAAATTAGGTTTATATAAGTATGCCAATTAAATTGGCATACCTTTTATCAAATTGTGTTTTTTTAATATATTATTCATATTATGGCATTATTTGATTAATATTATATTTTCCAACAATGTACGAATATCCGCCATGCAACCAATTGAAAATATACATTCAATTAATTCTGAAGATAATAATAAATTTAAGTATCTTAAAATATTAGTGTATAATTTATTTTCAATGTTAAATGGTGTATTTTCTTATGGTATTGATCTTTATACTGCAACGTCATTAGTTATTGTGACATATATAACAACATATTTAATTCTTATATTCAAAAACAAACAAAACACCGATAAAAAAAGACTATCCTTATATTGTTATTGATGACTATTTCATTTATATTTGCCACATTAACATATAATAGATATACTAAACCACTTGAAATATTTTGTATTATTGGATATGTTATAATATCTATCTTTAATGCATATTTTAATTTAAGTGTATACATAAATCCAACTGAAAACAATAATTTAATATTTCAAAACACCAATAACAATATAAAACATAATGATGATCAATTAAAAAATTATATGCATTATTTGTCTTTATTAAATATACCACTGACATTAATTATGTCAGGTTCCATATTTTTATTTGACATTAAAAATAATGTTACTTATTGTAATGATTGCATAACTAGCATTTATTATATAATTTTAATTGGATTAATTGCATCAATTATAACATATTATGAACAAATTGTATTGATAAAAATGCCAAATGAATGGGACCCGATCGATTATACAATATATACTGTTATTAGACGCTTATTTTTAATTCCAGTTGCATATTATTTTAATCCAGAAAGACCACCAATATTTTTAATAATATGTCTTGTTTTGCAAACATCTGTGTCAATATGTGATATAATTTATAAAAAATTTAAAATTAACCCTAATTAAAAAAAAAATTTATTTTTTATATTGAGGTGATAGTAGTTTGATGCGATATAATGTATCACATCAAACTACTATTATATTTGGATAATACTTGAACAAATATGGCAAAATATTTGTCTCATTTAAAGTAAAAATTATTTTGTTTTTACGAACCAATGGGCGAACTGTAAATAATTTATATTTCAATTGCATTATTCATAATTATGTCATATTTTCGAATATATGATTTTTTTTTACGATATGTTTTATTTGTTATTTCATCTGCATCTTTATTTTGTTCACGATAAACATGTCTAATCATAATATTATCAAAATTTTCAAATAAATTAATAACTTCACTATGCAAGTTTTTAAGTTCATCATTTTTTACTTTCCATTTTCCAGCACATTGACAAATAACTAATTTAGAATCACCTTCAATTTTAATATTTTTAATGTTTTGTTTAATAGCCAATTTTAAACCAGTAATAATACCTAAATATTCTGCTTGATTATTAGTTTGATATTCATAATATTTTCCATTTTCGATTATTTTATTTTTATTTAAATCATATATAATAGCACCTGCGGTTGATTCTCCAGGATTAGGATTACTTAAACCATCAAAATTCATAAAATAATAATTTTCATCATCATTTGTTTTTTTTATTGTTATGTAATTATTTTCTTGTTTATCATTTTGTTTATCATTTTGTTTATCATTTTGTTTATCATTTTGTTTATCATTTGAATCAATTTTATTAACCAGGTCACACATTTGATTAATTTCAATTAAAACAATTTTAATAGAATCAAATGTTGAAAACAAACCTAAATATGAATTTGCTTTAATGTAATAATGTGCTATCATTCTATTTTTTACTTTCCATGTTTGATTAATTTGATTAATTGGTAAATTATTGCATCCTTCAATGATAATATTTTTTAAATTTAATTTTTTGGCAATGTCTAATGCAATAATTAGACCCATGTATTCAGCTTTATTTGCAGAATCAATTTTTGTTTTTTCAAAAATTTCAAGAACACTTTTACCATTATTATAAAATATTATACCGATTTGTGTATTGTCATTACTTATATTATGTGAACAATGGTAATGAATTGTATATATTTGATCTATTGGTAGTACCACATTAGTATCATATTGTATGTTTGATAAGATATTGTCAATCGTATCATTTATTTCTGTTGATAATTCCATTTTTTCTAAAGAATTGTTTAAATTATTTTGTTCCTGTAATTTACGTGTCTTTTTTATCTTTTTAGTTAAAAAAGATTGTATATCTGGATTATTCATATTATTATCATTAATATCACTAGCGTCATTAAAATCATCAACTAATAATTTTAATTTATTATTAACCATATTTATAATAACAAAATTATTAAACAAAATAAACGATTTACTAAAAAATAGCACAATATGAACAATATGAAGTTGTTTTTTCCAACAGTTCGCCCATTGGTTCGTAAGAACAAAATAATTCATGGGAGATAAATATTGCGAAAAACACCAATCAATAACATCAAAAAAATTATATAGTTATGATATCATAAAATAATTATATCTCTGTCGCCTTTTTTAACTGATTTTTTCTTTGATTTTTCATCATTTCCAACCGTAATTACAACTTCATCAATATTAGTTGTAATTACTTCAATTTCACTATTAACATCATTTATTTTAACTGATTCCAATAATATGTTAATCACATCATTAGATTTTAACAATTAAATTTCTTTTGTTAATGCTTGAATCATGATGTCATAATGGTCACACATAAATACTATATCTTTTTATAGAGTATTGGGAAAACATTTAATGGTGAAAATAGTATTTCAACATTAATTAAATTTTCTTTTGAAATACCTTTATAGTTGCACCATTTGCAAATTGAAAAATAAACATATGTTTTTTTGTTTACATAAAAAGTTTGTTCATTAATTCCTACTACAAAAAAAATTACATTTTAATAGCTTTTTAAACTGATTTTTAGTGTGTTTTTAGCTTGATGCATACATATAATGGCTTATGTAAATATTTGTAAGTAGTAGTATAACCGACTTACAAATATTTACATAAGCCATTATACAAATGTAAATATAATGCTCACATAAAATTATCGAACAAAAAAATATGTATATTTTATATATAAAATAAGACATAATGGAAAAAATAAGTTTAAAGAATTTTTTACACCTTTGCACATTTAAAACGCCGACTTTATAATTTACATATTTAAAAAGTCGGCGTTTTAAATGTGCAAAGGTGTAAAACAATTATTTTAATGTCATTATATTTCAACTCATCTATAATAATATCCATTATTATAATCATAACAAAATAATATTATTTGAAGTATTTTTATGTTTTTTTATATATAATGTTGTTAATTTTAATAGTATAATAAGGAGGGTCTGATTCAGACCCTCCTTATTATACTATTAAAATTAACAACATTATATATAAAAAAAACTCATCAAT
>Ga0169931_10004409_pt1 | contig 21920 bp, 18 predicted proteins | sample Kivu_15m_20L_FD_129675 | JGI IMG/M metagenome (GOLD analysis project Ga0169931, IMG submission 129675) | Freshwater microbial communities from Lake Kivu, Western Province, Rwanda to study Microbial Dark Matter (Phase II) - Kivu_15m_20L... | ecosystem: Environmental > Aquatic > Freshwater > Lake...
ACTGATCGAGACGGGCCGCGTCGAAGTCGATCGGCAACTGGTTACCGAGCTGGGCGCGAAAGCGGATCCCGAGACGCAGGAGGTGCGCGTTGATGGCGTGAAGCTTCCCAAGACGCGGCTCGTGTATTTCATGGTCAACAAGCCGCCGGGAATCATCTCGACCAGCAACGATCCTGCGGGCCGGCCGCGCGTGATCGATCTGGTGCCTTATGACGGCCGCGTGTTCACGGTCGGCCGACTCGACAAGTCGAGCGAAGGTTTGATCCTGGTCACGAACGACGGCGACCTGGCCGATCGATTGACGCATCCGCGGTACGGTGTCGACAAGACCTACAAAGTCGAGGTGGCCGGCACACTCGAGCGGAAAGACCTCGCCCCGCTGCTCAAAGGCATCCGCCTGGCCGAAGGCATGGCCCGAGCCGTGGCCGCAAAGGTCGTTCGACAATACAAGCACAGCACGCTCTTGGAGATCGTGCTCAGCGAAGGGCGAAATCGCGAAGTGCGGCGAATCCTCGCGAAGATTGGTCACAAGGTCGAACGACTGCAGCGGATCGCGATTGGCCCATTACGGCTGGGCGAGTTGCCGCTGGGGCAATCGCGGCCGCTGGAGCGCGACGAGCTGAAGGCGCTTAAGCAAGCCTCGCGCGGCAGCACTGGCAAGACGAAACCAAAAGTGCGGCGCGGGCCGAAGAAGCCCGCCAAGGCAATGCCGCCGCAACCTCCCGCGCGGACGGTCATTGGCGGCGACACGTCCGGAGCTGCCGCGCGCAAAGCTGCCGCAGGCAAGCCTCGTCCGCACAAGGCGGCTCGCCCGGCGGGCAAGACGGGCCTGCAAAAAACGGGTCGCCCCGCAGGTAAAGGTGGTCCGCATAAGACGGGGCGCCCGGTGGGCAAAGCTGGCGCAGCGAAGAAGTTTCGCCCTGCCGGAAAAGCAGGTCGCCCGCAGCGCGGCTAAGCGTACGCCCCCGCGCCTGTTGCCGTCTGAAGCCGGTCATTGGCAAGCCGCAGCTTGAGCGATAGGATGGCGACGCTGCCCCGCCCAACCCTCCGGCGAAAAAAGGTTCCTGGCACCTTTTTCGGACCACGATATGGCCAATCCGCTGCATGCCGCCCACTATGCCGATCGAGCCTGCACTCAGCGGGTGCGCATCGTCGAGAACGTGCGGCTCGCACGCGATACCTACCGCGTGCGTTTCGAATGCCCTCAGCTTGCCCAGCGAATCACGCCCGGGCAGTTCGTGATGCTGAAGCTGGCGGGTCTCAATGATCCGCTGTTGGGCCGGCCGCTCGCGCTGTACGACACCGTGCTCTGGCCGGGCGACGCGGCGATCGGCATCGACGTCGTGTATCCCGTGCTCGGCAAGATGACCCGCCGGCTGAGCGAGATGGTTCCGGGCCAGGAACTCGACGTTTGGGGGCCGCTGGGGAACGGCTTTCCGCCGCAAGAGACGGATCATCTGATCATGGTCGCCGGCGGGATCGGGCAGACGCCGTTTCCAGCTTTGGCACGCGAGCACCTCGGGAAGCGCACCTACGGCGATCCGCCGCGAAAAGTCTCCCCCATCAAGAAAGTCACGCTCTGCTATGGCGCCCGGTCGGCGGACTACCTGGCCGGGCTGGAAGACTTCAAGCAACTGGGCGTCGACGTGCACACGAGCACCGACGACGGCTCGGCCGGGCATCACGGCCTGGTGACCGATCTCTTGAAGCAGGTGCTCGACGATGCCGCCGTTTCCCGAGCAGAGCAGGGCCCACGGATCGTGTGCTGCGGACCGGAGCCGATGATGGAGGCCGTGGCTCACGTGGCGGCCGAGCGCGGCGTGCCGTGCCAGGTGTCGCTCGAGACGCCCATGGCCTGCGGCATCGGCATCTGCTTTAGCTGCGTGGCGAAGGTTCGCGATGACGACGGTACGTGGGACTACAAGCGGACGTGCGTCGAGGGACCGATCTTCGACTCTGCTCGGATCGAGTGGTAGCTCTCAACGGTACGGTTGGGCCAAAGAAAAAGGACGCCCGCAGATTGGGGGCGTCCTGTTCGGTTGCGGCTTAGCAGCCAATCTCTGGCGATTGCTGCTACTTACCCTTGGCCGTTTTCACGGCGGCCGATAGCCGCGACTTCACGCGAGCGGCCAGGTTGGCATGCACGACGCCCGCGGCAGCGGCCTTGTCGACGCGCTTGGCGGCCAGGCGGAGTTCGGTCTCGGCCGTGGCGACGTCGCCGGCGGTGATTGCCTCGCGGACCTTGCGGACCTGCGTCTTGATGGAGCTCTTCACAGAGCGATTGCGAGTGCGGCGGACGGCGTCTTGGCGAAGGCGTTTCTTGGCGCTTTTGGAATTCGGCATGGGAGCTGGTCGGTGTTCGTAACGAGGGAATGTGGCACGCGGCGAAACCTGCCCCGACTTATGGGGAGGCGGCCGTGGCCGGCGAATCACCCTTTATGACGAATCTTGGCGATCTTGTCCAGTAGTTGCGGAACGTCCTCGTAGCCGAATTCCAGCCCCGCCAGCTCGCTGAGGTGCTTTTCCGCTCGATCCAGCTCTTCCATGCCGGGGGCGGTCTGTTTTTCGGCCAGGAGCTTGCTGGCGAGCCCCAGGGAGAGCTTCCCGGCCCGGTACAGTCCCAGCTTGCGATCGTCCACCTCGCGTTCGTTGATGGCCTCGAGGGCGGCCTCGTAGTTCTGCATGGCCAGCTTGTACTGTTTGATCATCTGGAAGCATTCGCCGAGCTCCAGGTGGCACTTCCCCTTGGTCTTGGGGTCTCCCAGGGCCGCCTGAAACATCTTGATCGCCTCGGCCGTCTCGCCGGCCTTTTTCAGCCGCACGGCCAGTTCATATTTGAAGTTCAGCTTGTTCGGATAGCGCTCGCTGCGGCTGCGGTAATACTCCAGTTCCCTTGCCCGCAGCTCCTTTTTGAACTGGTTGAACAGGTTCACGGTGTCCTGGGTGCGCTCCTTCTCGGCCTTCTTGCGGGCAATGTCGAGGTTCGCCCGGGCCGTGCGGAGTTGGGCGTCCTCGAGCCGTTCGCGGACGACGATTTCGCCGCCCGAGGCTTCCAGCGCCTTGGCGATCACGGCCTCGGCCTCGGCGTGTCGCTCCTCGCGGGTGTGCAGATCGGCGAGTTCAAAGTACTTGGCGATATCCGCCGGATTTTTGGCCAGGTGTTTTTCCAGCCGCTGTTGGGGCGTGAACTTGTTATCGTCGCCCGTAATCTGCTCGAACTTGTCGGCCCGCACGTCCTGGCCGCTTTCGGCGTCTTCGTACTTGCCCTTGGAGATGGTTCTCTCGACGGCCAGGTCGCCCAGCGCTCGGGCGGCTTCCTGGTCGCCGGGCTTGGCGGCCATCACGCGATTCCAGCAGGCGATGGCCAGGTCGAAAGCGCCTTGATCGGCGAGCGCGCGGCCGCACTTGCGATTGACGTCCGCGTCCTTGGGGTTCACGTCGAGGGCTTGCTTGAGGTACACGAGCTGGGCTTCGTTCATGCCGAGCGCGCCGGCCGCGTCGCCCATGGCCGAGAGCGTCCAAATGTCCCAGGGGTTGAGCTTGAGAGCTTCCCAGCCACTCTCCAGCACGCCTTTGTGATCTTTGGACATCGAGGATTTCTTGAGCCCACCCTGGATCACCTTCATTTTGGGGGCGCTCATCATGCCGGCCCCCTTTTTGTTGTCGTTGTACGACTTGCCGATCGCAGCCAGGTACTGCTTGATGTAAAGCGCGTTCGCCGGGTCTCCTTTCACGCACGTGTCGAACATTTCAAAGGCGTATTTGAACTGTCCCTGCGTGGTGCTCTTGCTCCCCTGCTCAAAGCACTTTTGCAAGCGCTGCCGGGTGGCTGCACTGATCGGTTGTCGGCCTGGAGGTACGTCAGCCATCGAAGGTCGTGTGGGGGGTGCGTTTCGGTCTCATCACTGGCTGCCGGAAGCCCGCTTACGGCCGAAGCTGATGGCGATTGCCGGCAATCCTTTATTGTAGTCCGCAAGATCGCGGGAAACAACGCGGGGAGCTCCGGACACACCCGCGCGAAACAGGCGTTTTCTGCTAGATTCAAGGGCATGACGACCACTCGCGCGCGATCATGCCGACGACGCCGTGGAGCTTCGCTGATCGAGCTCCTGGTCGTGCTGGCGATCATCGCGATCCTGGCGTCGCTGCTCTTGGTGGCTGTGCAGTACTCGCGCGAAGCGGCGCGGCGGACGGTGTGCCAGAACAATCTGCGGCAATTGTCATTCGCGATGCGTACGTACGTCGAAACGCGCAAGCGTTATCCCGACCTTGCGACTCCTGACCAGGCAAGTGGCTGGGTTGTGGAGCTATTGCCGTTTCTTGAAGAACAGGCTCTGCAGGATGAGCTCAAGGCGCGGCCGGCATTGACCGGCGGCAACGTCTCGCCGCTGGCGCGAAAGCGGCCCGCGATTTTCTCGTGCCCGAACGGCTTTGACGGCGATAGCTCACTCGCAGGAGTCCCTGCTACGCATTACCTGTTCTCCACCCCGCACGAAACTCGCCGAAACAGGCAGCGGTTTCAGTGGAGCTTTATCGACGCACTGCCGTCGAATCGATTGGCCTGGGCGGCAGGCCCCGAAGGACCTCAGTGGCATCCATTCGACGATGGAGCCGGAATCTGGCCACATTCCGGTGGCTACAACCAAATCCACTCGTGGAATGAAAGTTGTTCGCTCGTGGTTCCGCAGCCACGAAAGTGGTGATCGTACTGAGCGAAATTTCCCCACCGCCTCTCGACGCGCCGCCTCGCTTGGCCCACCATAGAGCCCATGTCACACACACGCGGCAAAGTCTTTCTCGTCGGCGGCGGGCCGGGCGATCCGGATCTGCTCACGCTGCGCGGTGCGCAGTGCCTCGCCGCGGCCGACGTCGTGCTGTACGACTACCTGATCAATCCGAACGTGCTCGCGCATGCTCGCGAGTCGGCCCAGCTCATCTGCGTTGGCCGGCACGGCCGCGATCGCATCCTATCTCAGGATGAAATCAACGCGCTCATGGTCGAGCACGCCCAGGCCGCCCGGCAGGTCGTGCGACTCAAAGGGGGCGACCCGATCGTCTTTGCCCGGATTGCCGAGGAGATCGCCGCGCTCGAAGCGGCCGGCATCGCGTATGAAATCGTTCCGGGCATCACCGCCGCGCTCGCCGTTGGCAGTTATGCCGGTATTCCACTGACACAAGGCGACACATCGAGCGCCGTGGCGCTTGTCACCGGGCACGAGCGCGACGACAAGCCGCAGTCGCTCGACTATGCCGGGCTCGCCCGCTTTCCCGGCACGCTCGTGTTCTACATGGGCATCACAACGGCCGAGCACTGGGCCGCCGCGCTCATTGCCGAAGGAAAGTCGCCAGAGACGCCGGTTGCCATCGTGCGCCGCGTGTCGATGCCCGATCAGCAGACGATTCCGTGCACACTCGGCACCGTTGTCGATGTCATCAAACAGCACAAGCTCCGGCCGCCGGCGCTGATCATCGTCGGCGAAGTCGCCCGCGCGGCCTCGCTGCACGATTGGTTCAGCGCGCGGCCGCTGTTCGGCAAGCGTGTTCTGGTGACGCGCGCCGCGCATCAAGCGCCGGAACTGGTCACGAAGCTTTCCACGCTCGGCGCGGACGTCCTCGTCCAGCCGGCCATCGAGATCGGTCCGCCGGACGATTGGGCTGCGGTCGATCATGCGATCAAACGCTTGCCCAGTTTCGATTGGCTCGTGTTCAGCAGTTCCAATGGCGTCCGCAGCTTTCTCGATCGGCTGCTGGAAACCCGCGATCTGCGGGCGCTCGCGGGTTTGCGGATCGCCGCCATCGGACCGGGCAGCGCCGAGGAACTTTCGCGTTATCACCTGCGGGCGGACATTGTGCCGGAGGAGTATCGGGCAGAAGCCTTGGCCGATTCGCTGCGGAGCGAAGCGGCACGCGGGGCGAGATTTCTGCTCGTTCGTGCAAGCCGTGGTCGCGAAGTGTTGGCCGAGCAACTCGCGGGGCAGGGGGGCCACGTCGAGCAGGCTGTCGTCTACAACAGTCGCGACGTGGCCACGGCCGAGCCCGAGATCCTCTCGCAATTGGCCGACGGCAAAATCGACTGGGTCACGGTCACCAGCTCGGCCATCGCCCGGTCAGTGGTGCGACTGCTGGGCGAAGGACTGCGGCGTACGCGGCTGGTTTCGATCAGCCCGATCACGTCGGGGGCGCTCGCCGAACTGGGCCACGAAGTGAGTGCCGAAGCCAGTCCTTACACGATGGCGGGGCTGGTGGCCGCGATCCTGGCGGCGGAAGGAAAGTGACCGCCGAAGTGTGCGGAGCCAACTTTCGCCGCATGATTTGGGGCAGGTCCCCGTGGCACTTAGGCGTGCTAGCACGCATCTGCCATCAGATTTTCATCGAGTGCCGCCGCGCGGAAAGCCGAAGCTTGTAGATAGGCCAGACTGCCCGCCTTCAGCTTCCCACCGCGGAGACCCACCCACCATGAGCACGCGCCCGCTGCACGCTGCGCTGTCGATATCCGTCGATCTCGAGCCCGATCATGTCGGCGCGAGTGTGACCGAGCAGCACGCCCTGGACGAGGTCTCGCAATCGCTGGTCGAGCTGTTTGCCCGGCACCGGCTGCCGGCCACCTGGAGCGTGGCCGATCCGGCGGTGTCGGCAATCCGCTCGCGGCTCGAGTCGCCGCGCATCGGTCACGAGCTGGCGATCCTCGGTGACGCGCGCTGGGTTGGCAGTGCGGCCGGTCGCAGTCGGTTTGGTCGCGAGCTGGTGCGGCGCGTGACGCATGCCCGCAGCGAAGGAATCGATGTGACGTGCCTGGCCTTGCGCGAGGAGTTGCCGCTGGAGCACGCGGACCTGGCGATCAAGGAAGGCATCGTGGCGATTCGTCAGCCGCTGGCCTCGACCTCGCCGGGAGCGATTCAAAAGGTGCGCTTCGGATTATGGGGCTTTGGTGCCCACGCGGCGCTTCCCGGTTCGAGCCGCTGGCTCCCCGGCGGCGGCGGTCTGCGCAGCGCGAAGCTGGCGATCGACCGTGCGATTGCCGATCACTCGCAAGCACACGTGGCGATCGACGCGGCGCGACTGGCGGAGCGAGGCGATTCGAGCATCCGAGTCGTCGAACGCGTGCTCGCGCATGCGGCGCGGCGACGCGACGCCAGTCTGATTCAGGTCCTGACGCTCGGGACCATCGTCCGGCGGTTGGCAGGCGATAACGTTGCCCAGCAGCCGTCGCGTTCGATTCTGCGACCGGCAGCGTAGGCGGCAGCGGCACAGAAATAAGAAAGCACGCGTGCCTAAGCCACTTCGCGGTACGTCGTCCAGCTCATGTAGGCGAGCATGGCGCCGCAGACGAGCAACATGATGTCCATCATCGCGCTCGCGCGGCCGAACGGAATCTGGATTGCCAGATCGAGGCCGAACATCAGGACCAACAGGCCGGCAATGGCCATGCCTGAAATGGCGAGCACCTTGGGCATTTCTGTTCCTGGTCCTGCAAAAGCACGTCACGTAGCGTCAAAGCACACTAGTATAGTTCACCCTCACTGGCGCGGAAACTACCGGAATTCTCGGTAAACTCCGGCCAGACCGCACATCCGCACCACCTGCCGCGAGGGGCATAAGCACCGGCTGCTGGTTCGCGCAAACAATCGTGGCGCGACCTCTTGCTCTGCCCTGTTCTCGTGGCGGAAACTTATTTGCATGAGCACTCGCCAACCGACCGCCGAGAATTCCTGGGAAGCCTTTCGCCGGCAGATGCCGATCGCGGAGCGTTTTGCCTACTTCGATCATGCCGCCGTGGCGCCGCTGCCGCGCACGGCCCACGCCGCGATCACGCGCTGGGTCGAGGAAGCCGCCACGCTCGGCGATACCGTCTGGCCGAGTTGGTCCAAACGCGTCGAAGAGTGCCGCTCGCTCGCCGCGAGAATGCTCAACGCCGACACGGCCGAGGTCGCGCTCGTCCACAGCACGAGTGAAGGAATCGGCCTCGTGGCCGAGGGTTATCCCTGGCAGCAGGGGGACAACGTGGTGACGCTCGACAACGAGTTCCCGTCGAATCAATACCCCTGGCTGAACCTCGCTTCGCGCGGCGTGGAAACGCGGCGCGTACCGGCAGAGCAGGGGGGCCGCATCGATCTGGCGAAGCTCGATGCGGCAATCGACGCGCGCACGCGCATTCTCTCGGTGAGTTGGGTGGGCTATGTGAGCGGCTGGCGGGCCGATCTCGACGAGCTCGTGGCGCTTGCCAAACGCCGCGGCGTGCTGCTGTTCGTCGATGCGATTCAAGGCCTGGGCGTGTTTCCGCTCGATGTGAAACAAACGCCGATCGACTTTCTTGCCGCCGATGGGCACAAGTGGATGCTGGGGCCTGAAGGCGCGGGGCTCTTCTACCTCAGGCGCGAACATTTGGATCTGCTGCGCCCGATCGGCGTCGGCTGGCACAGCGTGGCGCACGCCTCCGACTACAGCCGAATCGAGCTGAACTACAAGCCCTCGGCCGCACGCTACGAAGGGGGCACACAGAACATGGTCGGTTTCCTCGGCCTCGCCGAGAGCCTGGAGCTGCTCGTTGGTGCGGGACAGCAGGCGATCGGCGAGCGGATCCTCTCCCTGACCGATTTGCTCTGCGAGCGATTGCAAGCCGCCGGCGCGGAACTCTACACCCTCCGCGAAGGCGAGCACCGCTCGGGTATCGTCTCCTGCGAGTTTCCGGGGCGCGATTCGCTGGCCATCAAGCAGCAGCTCCTGCGGGCCGGCGTGGTCAGCAGCGCCCGTGGCGGCAAGCTCCGCTTCGCCACGCATTGCTATAACAACGAGGCCGACATCGAGCGGCTGATTGCGGCGCTGTAGGAGCGTCACGACACCAAGCCCAGGGAAAGCCTTCCCTGGGTTGCCTTACACATGTGCAATTCATTCCCAGGGAAAGCCTTCCCTGGGCTTTGAATGACATCGCGCCGCTGTGGAAGCTCCTACTTCTTTTCCACCACCCAGATGTTCCGGTAGCGGACCGGGTCGCCGTGGTCCTGCAGGAAGATCGGGCCTGGTTCGGGGCCTTCGGCGACCGGGGCGGCCGTCGTCGCGTGCGGCAGCTCGACGTCGTCGTGAATCACCTCGCCGTTGTGCTTCACCGTGATCCGGGCGTTCTTCACCTTCTTGTCGCCATCGAACTCGGCGGCCGTGTAGTCAATGTCATAGGTCTGCCAGGCGAGCGGCGGAAAGCAGAGGTTCATGTCCGGCGCCTTGATGCTGTAGATGCCACCGCACTCGTTGTCCTCGCCCTTCAGGCCGAACGAATCGAGCATTTGCACTTCGTAGCGGCCTTGCAGGTAGCAACCGCTGTTGCCGCGCGCCTGTCCGCTCGACTCGGGCATGAACGGCAGTTGGAATTCGACGTGCAGCGTGCAACTGCCGAACTTCTGCTTGCTGGTTACGCCGGCGGCCAGCGTGCCGTCGTCGTTGAGCTTGCCACCTTCGAAAGCGTCGGCCGAGCTGCCGTCGAACAATACCACCGCACCCTCGGGAGCCTTCTCACCCAAGGTCGGGCTCTTGCGTTCGGTCTTTTTCAATTCGGCCAGGACAGATTTGTCCGGTCCGTAGATCTTCAGTTCGTCGCCTTTGATTTCCGCGCGGCCATCGTTCGAACCAAACACGACGGAGTCTTCTTTCCGCTCGCCATCGACGTCGAACTTAGCTTCACCCAGCCAGCCAGCGCCCGGCAGGCCGCCAAAGTATGCCACGGCGTGGAACTTTCCGCCGCCGCGTGCGATCACCTGCACGCCCACGGGAATCACTTCGCCGCCCGGGTCCTTCACTTCGCCGACATACTCGCCTTGCACGGCGAAATCGGGATCATCGGCGCTGGAAACTTTCTCTCCTGAAGCAAGTGACAGACCGGAGACCAGGAACAGAACGGCCAGCGAAGCGAGTGCAAAGCGATGCAGCATAGGAAGCTCTCTCAGTTGCGGAAGGATGACTCAGAAGGGGTGCTAATCGGCATTCCCGGCCATTTTCGGCCCCGCCGCACCAGCCTGCAAGTGGCAGCGTGCAAGTAGGGGAAAAACGGGGTAAGATTTCCGGCGTCCTGCCATGCATCATCCCCGAGCGGACGCAACGCCCGCTTCTCTCGTTCACCAGGAGCTTCGTCGATGTTCATTCGTGTAACGTTTCGAGCTGGTTTGCTCGTTGCCGCAGTTGTGGCCAGCGCCACGGCGCAGGCCGCGGTTCAGACGCACGCCCTGTTCTCGGACAATGCCGTGCTCCAGCAGAAGGCCAAGCTGCCGGTGTGGGGCACGACCGACAGCACCGAACCGGTAAAGGTCTCGCTGGCAGGGCAGGAGAAGACTGCCACACCGAAGGATGGCAAGTGGAACGTCGAGTTCGCGCCGCTCGAGGCCGGCGGACCGCACGTGCTCGCGGTTGCCCAAGGCGCCGACAAAGTCGAACGCAAGAACATCCTGGTGGGCGAAGTCTGGGTCTGCGGCGGTCAGTCGAACATGCAGTGGCCGCTCAATCGTACCGAGAATCACGAAGCCGCCAGCGCCGCTTCGGCCGATGACAAGCTGCGGTTGATCACCGTGCCGCGCGAGCGCGACTCGACCGCGCGCGAGAACGTGAACGCCGCCTGGGTCGTGTCCAGCCCGGAAACCACGCCCGAGTTCTCGGCCGTGGGCTACTACTTTGGCCGCGACCTGCGCAAGGCGCTGGGCGTGCCGATCGGACTGATCTCCTCCAACGTGGGCGGCACCGCGGCCGAGGAGTGGATCGCTCCCAAGACGCTCGCCGCGCACACAGAACTTGAAGGCACGTTCACGCCGCAGGGCGGCTCGGGTCAGCTCTACAACGCGATGATCGCTCCGCTCGCCGGCTTCCCCGTGGCAGGCACAATCTGGTATCAGGGCGAATCGAACGCTGGCCGTTCGGTGCACTACCAGAAGCTGCTGCCGGCGATGATCGAGAGCTGGCGCGAAACGTTTAACCAACCGGAAATGCCGTTCCTGATCGTGCAGATTGCACCCTATGACAAAGAGCGTGCTTACTCGCCCGATACGATCTGGGCCGAGATTCGCGAAGCCCAGCGGCAGATCGTGAAGAATGATCCCAAAACGGCGCTGGCCGTGACGATCGACGTGGGTGACGAGCAGGACATCCATCCGCAGAAGAAGGAGCCCGTGGGCGCGCGACTCGCCCTCGCAGCTCGAAACATCGCTTATGGAGAGGACTTGGAGTATTCCGGTCCGGACTACGAGAAGCTCAAAATCGATGGCAACAAAGCGCACCTTGCGTTTAGTCACCTCGGCGGCGGACTTGTCGCGAAGGATGGCCCGCTGGTCGGCTTCACCGTGGCGGGCGAGGACAAGAAGTTCCATCCGGCGAAGGCTGAGATTGTCGGGGACGAAATCGTCGTGACGAGCGACGCCGTTGAAACGCCGGTCGCCGTGCGCTACGCGTGGCTTGCCAATCCGACGGGCAACCTGTGGAACAAAGCTGGGTTGCCGGCCTCGCCGTTCCGCACGGACGACTTCCCGCTGACGACGCAGAACAACAAGTAGCTCGCATTGAGGGCCAAGGGCCCGAGCTGCATTAGCCAGGGCCGCTGGCCCTGGGCTTGAATGCCGCGAATAAAACTTAAGCCCCAACGGGGCGCGCTAAGAGCGCCCCGTTGGGGCTTTTAATTTCATCGAGCTGGAGCGTCCAGGGCCGTTGGCCCTGGCTAACGCAGTTCGCCGCGTTGCGGCTGCAATTCAATCTACCGAAAATTCGCCCACAGATCGTCGAGGTCTTTGCGGATCGAAGCGACTTCACCGCGCAGTGTTTCGAGCTGGTCGCGAAGTTCGGCAATTTCCTCTCGGTCGCGTGATGACTGGGCCGGGGCGGCGGCACGCGGCGCTTCAGGAGCGGCCGGCTGTCGCGCCGGCGCACTTGGGACAGATGTACTCGGCGCGTCGTCTCCGCCCGCGGCCATCGCGCCTGCTTCACGCTTGACCTTCTCCAGTTCCCGTTCCAGATACAACGCATGCGACAGCACGTGCCCGCGACCGGCGGGCGAGAGCGAGATGATCAGGCCCTTGGCTTTGAGCGAGTCGAGCACGGGCCGCAGGGCAGCTAGATCGGCGATCGGCTCCATTCGGGCGGCGCGGCCGCGGAGTTCGCCCTCGGTCTGGGCGCCGCGCAACAGTAACTCGGCCATCACGGCCAGTTCCACTTTCTCGACTCCCATCCACTCGTACATCCGGTGACGAAACCGGGAGACCCGGCCGCCGCCTTGGACCTCGGCCACGGCTCCGATCGCCCGCAGTCGCTCCAGCGATTGCTCCACGGCTTCGAGCTCGACTTCCATCAGCGGGTGGCGGTTGTTTTTCTGATTGCAGCCCGTGCGCAGGGCGTTGAGCGACAGTGGATAGGCCTCGGGCGTGGTCTTGGCCTTTTCGACCAGGACGCCGAGCACGCGTCGATCGAGCGGTTCGATGGGCTGCCAGGCCGGCTTGAGCGTTTCGGAGCTTTCGGGTTCCGCCTCGGACATCGTGGGTGGTTCTCCGCCTTGAGGTACATGATCTGCCGCCCGATGTGGCGATCCTGCGGGGCAATGTAGGCCTTGGGGCCGGACCGCACAACCGCCGCCGTAGCCGCGCCGGCCCAAGCGTGTTAAAAACGTAGGGTTACCCGACCTTCAACGCCCCGGTGCTCACTCGATGACCAGTGGTCTTGCCAGCAAGCACGTGCTCGCCTTCGTTGACGACATCTACGAAGATCTGGAGCTGTGGTATCCCAAGCTCCGGTTGCTCGAGGCGGGGCACGGAATCACGGTCGCCGCCCCCAAAGCGGACAAGGTCTACGCCGGCAAGCACGGCTATCCCTGCCGCTCGGACGCCGCGATTTCCGAGATGGACGCGGCCGACTTCGACGGCGTGCTGCTCCCGGGCGGATTCATGCCCGACAAGCTGCGTCGCGACGCGAAGGTGCTGGAGCTGGTCCGGCAGATCTCGAGCGCCGGTAAGCTCACGGCAGCCATTTGTCACGGCGGCTGGATGGCGATCTCGGCGGGCGTCTATCGGGGAGTGCGCGTCACCGGTTCGCGGGGTATCAAAGACGACCTGGTGAATGCCGGCGCTATTTGGGAAGACGCCGCGGTGGTGGTCGATCGGCAGTTCGTCTCCAGCCGCAAGCCGGACGATCTTCCCGACTTTTGTCGAGCAATGCTCGAAGTTTTGCAATCTGGTCCAATGGGTGGAGGTCGTCAGTAAACGCCGTGAACACGGAGTACGCGCAATACGTTTCGAGCGGACTGAGCCTGCTGTCGGTGCCGCTGTTGGTAATGCTGAATGCTTTCTTTGTGGCGGCTGAGTTCGCGCTCGTCGCCGTGCGCCGCACCCGCGTGGAAGAAATGATCAAGCACGGCCGGACGGGCGCCATCGCCGTGCGCAACGCGATCGATCATCTGGACGATGCCATCGCCGCTACGCAGCTCGGCATCACGCTGGCGAGCCTGGCCTTGGGCTGGGTGGGCGAGCCGATCGTGGCCCGGTTGTTCGAGCCGATGTTCTCGTTCGTGCCGCACGAGGGCGCCTGGATCGCGAGTCACACGCTGGCCACGATCGTCGCGTTTTTGTTGATCACCTGCCTGCACGTGATTCTCGGCGAGCTGGCCCCCAAGGCGGTCGCCCTGCAGCGGCCCGACATGGTGGCGCTGTGGGTCGCGCGGCCGCTGCTCTGGTTCACACGCATCGCCCGGCCGTTTACCTACTTGATGAACGGCGCTGGCAACGGCGTGGTGCGGTTGTTGGGGTTCGAGGCGATCAGCGGTCACGAGATGGCCCACTCAATGGAAGAAGTTGCGATGATCGTGGAAGAATCGCGACAGGCGGGCATCTTACCGCGGGATCAGGCCGAATTCTTGCACAACGTGTTCCGCCTGCCAGCCAAGCGAGTGCGCGACTGCCTGGTGCCGATCGAAAAGATGGCCGCGCTCGAGTTGCATATGCCCGAGAAAGAGATCATGCAGCAGGTGCGCGATGGCGCGCACACGCGCATGCCGGTTTACGATCGCGACGCCGACAACATCGTGGGGATCGTGAACACGAAGGATCTGTTTCATCTGTTCAGCCTGCGGGGCATGGTCGTGCTGGACGACGCCATGTATCCGCCCGTCTTCGTCGATCCGGAGCGGCCGATCTCCGAGGTGCTCCGCCAGTTCCGCCGGCAACGCCGGCCCATGGCCGTCGTGCGCGGGGCTGACGGCAAGACGCTGGGGCTGATCACGCTCGAGGATATCGTCGAGGAGATCGTGGGCGAGATCGAAGACGAGCACGATCCGCCGCCGCGGTAGGCGTTGTTGCCCGAGGGGCGCGCCTGGCGTGCAAATGCAGGCTCAATAGCGCCCCCCGAACACACGTTCGGCACAACCGCTACGGCTTTCGGGCGTTTCTGCCCGGTTGAGTATCACGCCGTGCCCGACTCCTAGGCACGCCACTTCACACGGCATAGCGCTATTGCGCATGTTTGGTGTAGGCGAATTTTTTTAAGTTCCTTACTGGTAACGCATAGCGGCACGACATCGATGCTTGCCAGCGACATTTGCCAGCGCTTGGCACACCCCTTGCAAAAAGCGAAAGACACCACTCGCAGGGAACGCGGCAAACAAAGTGGTGAATGGAAATCCAAAGCGTGAAGCGAGCCCGCCGCCCGCGGTCGCTGCAAGAGTGACAATTACTGCGCCGGTTGTTGCTTTAGCAGCGGCTGCGGCGGCACCCTCGCCCGCAGCACAAATTACGAAGCGTGGAGCTGGATCGACTGGTTTGCTGGAGTAGTTCGGGATTCGTGGAAGCTTACCGCGCTGCTCGAACCAGTCGCTCTGGATGGATGATGGTTGGTTGGCTACTCCTGGTTCGCCTCGGTTCGGCTGTCTTACCGCAGCCGAACCGAGGTACCGGGGGGTGCGTCTCGGGCAATGGCACCCATCATCTCAGTCGCCGCTGAATTTCTTCCGCCCGACTTTTTACCGACCTCTGGCTGCCGCCTAGCCGGAGGAAAGCCCCTATCGACTTGGGCGGGTCGATTCGTTGGCCCGCTCAAGTCGGGGTTCCAGAAAAGGGTCCTGGCACCTTTTTATTCGTCGCTCAGGAATCGGATTCGCTTGTTGATGTCCGTGTTCACTGAGTGGTACGGGCGGTAAAGATTGCCCGAGTCGAAGAGCGTCTCGCGAATGTGCTCGACATCGTCGCGGCCGATCGCGTCGGTAAAGATCGGCAGCAAATACTCGATGCCCATCGGCGAGGGACGCATGTGCTCGGCGTCGTAGAAGGCCGGATGCACGGCCCGGGCGTGAATGTGTCCCCAGCGGTCGCGGAACGCGTTACCGCCGATGCTGTCGACGTAGAAGCCCTGCTCGCTGTTGTACTGCAGGATCGCCACGGCGTCGTTCTGCCCCTCGAAGAGCATGTCCACCGCCTTGCCGCCAAGCTGGGCCCCGTAGAAACGGTCGAATGCAATCGGACGACCGCCGCGCTGGGTGTGCCCGATCTTACGCGTAAAGACCGCCTCGCTGGCGCCCTGGCCGCGACGCGAGTTGAGGAAGTACTCGTCGCCGAGCGCGTCGATCAACTGGTCGCGCAGGCTCTCCGAAGCGCCGGTGAGCTGGAGATTACCCGCCGGATCGGTGCTCCGCCGGGCGGCGCCCAGGGGAGCGCCGGTCGAGTCCACAATCCCCTCGCCGCACACGATCACCACGTTCTTTTGAATGTCGTAGATCTCTTTGACCCGCTCGATCACCAGCTCCATGTTCACGGGCACTTCGGGAATCAGCACCAGGTCGGGCTGACCATAAGTGGAACCCAGGGCGATAAAGCCCGAGTGGCGGCCCATCACTTCGACGATCGCGATCCGCCGGTGGCTCTCGGCCGTCGTGCGGATGCGCTCGACGCCGCCGGCCGAGACGTACACCGCCGTGGCATAGCCGGGCGTCGCATAGTTGATCATCTGCTCGGGATCCATCGCGACTCGCGAGGGGTTCTTGCAGTATTTGTAGCCCGGCGGGTCGGGGCAGGGCGCCCGTTCGTGTTCGTCAACTTCGCAGGAGTAGTTGAGCCCCAGGTCGTTGTCGATCGTCTTGGGGCAGAGCACCGTTGGCAGGCGGGCGCACAGTGGCTGCAGGCCGTTGAGCGTGCCATCGCCGCCGATGCAGATCAGCCCTTCAATGCCCAGGCGCTGCAAATAGCCGAATATCTGCTCGAGCGTCTGCCGGTCGTTCGGGTCGACATAGTCGCGCGAGCCCCCCAGAATCGTCCCGCCTTTGGTCGGGTCGAGTTCCGGTATGCTGCAGAACAGCGGATTCAGGTGCACATGCGGCACACGCGGGTTGAACAGGCTGTTGAAGCCCTTGATCAGTCCGAAGACTTCGATCTTGAGCTGATTGGCGCGGACGACCGCCCCATAGATGCTCGCGTTCAGGGCGGGAGTGTCGCCGCCGGCAGTCAGGATCGCAATGCGTTTCATACGGCTATCGGAGTGGTTCACGGCAGTAGTTACCAGGCGAGTGTGATGTTGAACGCTATCCCGGGGGAGAGCGCGCAGCATCACGCACTTTCCGCATTAGTGCAAGTGCGATGCCGCATATTGCTGCGCCGCTCCGCACGAGGCCTGTAGCGCCGTCCAGCACGAAGGACAGACAAACTTACCTTGCCGGCGAAATCGTGCGTCTGCGGCGAGGCTGATGGTCGCTCTGTAAAGCTTGCCGATCCAAAGACTTATCGGCTCGGCGCCTTCAGCGGTCGACCGTTCTCGGCCGGACCGATTTCGAGCAAGAAAGGCACCACGCGCTGGGCCCAGGCCTCGGCTTTCGGATAGGATCCGGCCCCGTCGCCCCAGGCCGTGCGCAGCATGTCCGTGTCGATGATGCCCGGATTAAAGGCCACAGCTGCCATCCCGTCGGGCAGTTCCTGGGCGAGCGCCTGCGACAGGCCTTCGATGGCCCACTTGGTGGCACAGTAGGGGGCGACCTCCGGCGAGGTCGAACGTCCCCAGCCGCTGCTGAAGTTCACAATCACGCCGCTTTTTCGCGCAACCATGCTTGGCACGAAATGCCGGATGACGTTCGCCACGCCCACGATGTTCACATCCACCAGCGACCGGATTTCCGCAGCCGGAACTACCCACAGCGGCGCGGGCGCGTTCATCAGCGCGGCGTTGTTCACCACCAGGTCGACGCTCCCGGCTTTGGCGAGCACTTCCTTCGCCCACTGCGAGACCGCGGCATCATCGGCCACGTTGACGGCATGAAGCCGATGCGGCGCCGGCCACCGGCTGCGAAGTTCCGTCAGGCTCTTCTCGCTGCGGGCGCAGCCATAGACCGTGTGTCCCGCCTCGATGAATCCGGAGGCCATGGCCAGTCCCAGTCCGCGACTAACGCCGGTCAGAAGGATGCGTTTTGGATTCTTTCCCAATGCCATGCCAATCGAGCTCCGCGAGCGACGACAAGTTAGTTTGCAGTGCCGCGCATTTTAGCTGCTGCCCATGCAGTGGGGCAGCGATAAAATCATCTGGCGGCAACTTCGCGATCGAGCGCCCAGGCAAAGAGTTTCGCACATGAATATCGTGGCGGCGATTTTCTACGTCCTCATCGTGCTGGTGAGTTGGTTCATTCAACTCGTCGGCCTGCCGGGCAACTGGCTGATCGTTCTCACCGCCGCGCTCTATGCCTGGTTAGTGGCCGATGGCTCGCGGGCCGCGCTCGGCTGGCAAGCCGTGGCGTTGCTGGTCTTGCTTGCGCTGGTGGGCGAACTGGTGGAGTTCTTGGCCGGAGCCATGGGCGCTGCGAAAGCCGGCGGCAGCCGCCGCGGCACCGTGCTCGCCATCGTCGGTTCGCTCGTGGGCGGAATCGTGGGCCTGTTCGTCGGCATCCCGATACCCGTCATCGGCTCGCTGGTGAGCGCGATTCTGTTTGGCGGTGTGGGCGCGATGATCGGGGCGTTCCTGGGCGAATCGTGGAAGGGCCGCGACTTCGACGCCAGCCTGCAAGTTGGCAAAGCAGCCTTCGTCGGCCGGCTGCTGGGCACCGTCGGCAAGCAGATCGTCTGCACGCTGATGGTGATCGTCGCGCTCGGCGCAATGCTGCTCTGAAAGCCGAAGAGGGAGAGATTAACCGCAGAGGGCGCGGAGGAACGCGGAGGAAGAATTGGGGAATGAAGAAAGGAAGAGAACCACAGATGAACACGGATGGACTCAGATGAAGAGAGCGACGAGAGCATTCGCAAAAAAGCACGTGATGCGAAGGCAATGCAGAATTAAAACACAGATCGCTTATTCGACTTCGTATCCGTGTCTAACTGGTTCTTGGCTCTAAGAGTGCCAAGTAGATTAAATCAGCTCTTTCATCGGCTGGTTGCCGCGGTCGACCAGGAACTGCGGGCGGCCGGAAAAGTCGTTCACCGTGACCGTGTTCACGTCGATGCCCAGGCGATGATAAAGCGTCGCGAAGACTTCCTGGAAGTGAACGGGCCGGTCCTTCGCTTCGCCGCCCAGGCGATCGGTCGAACCAATGACTTGCCCGGTGCGCATCCCGCCGCCGAACAGCAGGCCACAGGAAACGTTCGGCCAGTGGTCGCGGCCCGCGTCCTTGTTGATCTGCGGCGTGCGGCCGAACTCGCCCCACACGACGACCGACACATCCTTGTCCAGCCCGCGATCGTGAATGTCGTCGATCAGCGCTGAGAGTCCCTGATCCAGCAGCGGCATGTCCTGCCGGCAGGCGCCGAAGTTGTCGCCGTGATGGTCCCAGCGGCTGAAAGCGAGTGTCACGCAGCGTGATCCAGCTTCGATCAGCCGCCTTGCGACAAGGAACTGCTCCATCAGCTTCGGACCGCCATCGTTGCGGTTGTTTGGATCGCCTTTGCCGTAGCGCTCGCGGATCTTGGGATCCTCTTTTTCAATGTCGAGCGCTTCCATCAGCTTGCTCGATGTGAGCACGCCGAAGGCCTGTTGATTGAAATTGTCGAGACCGTCCATCATTCCGCTGGCGTCAGCCTCGCGGCGGAAGCCGTCGAAGCTGGACAGCAACGCCTTGCGATCGCCGAGTCGATCGAGCGTAATGCCATTGAGCACCATGTCGCCTTGGCCTTCGCCGGCCGGCTTGAACGGAGCGTGAGCCACGCCGAGAAAGCCCGGCTGCCCAGCATCGGCCCAGGGCATGTGCCCCATCTTCGGCGAAAGGCCCACGAATGGCGGCATGCCCGGATCGGCAGCGCCTTCCAGCTTGCTGAGCACTGAGCCGAGGCAGGGCCATCCGCCCGGAGGTTGCTGCGAGTTGTTGCGCCGGCCCGTGAGGCATTCGAACGCGTCGTGCGCGCCGCTCGCGCCGACGATCGAACGAATCGGCACCAGCTTGTCCATCCGCTGGGCGATGAGCGGAAACTGTTCGCAGATCTCGATGCCGCTGACGTTGGTCTTGATGGGCTTGAACTCGCCGCGCACTTCGGCCGGGGCATCCATCTTCAGGTCGAAGAAGTCCTGATGCGGAGGCCCGCCCGGCAGGAAGATCATGATGATCCCCTTGTGCTTACCCGGTGTCGCACCGCCGTTTTGCAAATTCGTGGCCGCCTGAGCCCGCATGATCTGCGGCATCGTGAGCCCACCCAGGGCGAGGCCACCGATCTTAAGGAACGAGCGACGGGAGATGCCATCGCAAAAACCGCGCAGGCGTTGTCCGGGAATCGTCAGCATGGCGGGTCTCCAAGCTGTAGGCGGGCGAGTGTCGGGGCAGGATCGCTAAGGGCGCGGGGCACGCGCGCGAGGCGTACCGGTCTGGCTGGACGTTTATCGTATCAAGTCCGGCTGATGGGAGCAATCTCGCTGTAGGCCCCGCCCTTGGCGACACTAAGTGCCAGCCTAAAGCCAGGGGAATACCTTCCCCTGGACCAGCGTCAACGGAAGCGGCCATGATCGCCTGCTTCACTTCGTCCGAATCAGGACCACCTGCGGTGGCGTGAATACGTACCGGAATATCTCGGCATTCAGCTGGTCAAGTTCTTGTTTCGCCTGGCGATATCTCTGCTCGAGGAGTTCGACTTCAATGCGTTTTGCGTCGACCTGGACGGAACTAGTGTTGAGTCGATGGAGCTCGGCTAGCTTAGCCTCGCTCTCCGCCTTTTCGATAAGTGTGTCCTCTAGGCGGTGCCGAAGGTCAGTCGCTCGCTGGCTGCTACCTTCAGCAGCCTCGCGCCGGAATCTTGCGAACTCGACTTCGGCCTGAGCCAGTTCCGCCTTTGCGGGCTCCAGCTTTTCAGCGGTGATGGATCCGGTGTTGATCAGGTGCGCAACGTACCGCCTACGCGCCTCGACGACGGTGCTAAGCTCCGTCAAAATGGCCTTGGACGCCTCATCCTGCGGCTTGACCGCGAGCTCAGCAATCTGTTTCTCCAGCACAGCATGCCGCACCTCGAGTCCACGCAATTCCACCTGTAGTGCTTGCGTCTGCGTGGCCAACTGTAGCCTCCGCTGGGCGGCAACCTGGGGATCGACTTCGACGCCATGGTGCTTGGCCAATGCAACCAATGTTTGTTGCTCGCGGGTCCAATCCGCCTGCAATTGCTCGACAGCTCTTTGCTCTTGAAAGCGTCGCTCAAAGAGCTCTTCGGGTTTATCCAGCTCGATCAGTTTCTTAGTCGCCTCATCCTTTAGGGCTTCCAGCATCAGGCCGGCTTCCAGCCGTTCATCGTAAGAAACGACGGTCATGATGTTGATGCCGCCGACGATACTGATCTCGACCGACTTCAGGACTTCTGGCAACAGTCCAAGCTGTTTAATCGCCGCTTGTTGTACCTCAGGGTTTTGCAACAAAGCATGCAGCGGGGCCGGGTTGGAACCACCCCGCCCGGTGCCGGGTTTTACGTAAATCAAACCCGATGCTGTACTGGTGGGCTTTATGTCGGGTTCAGTGATCGACCTCGGCAGCGATTCATCCGGCAGCGCGTCGCTTGGCTTCTGTTCCGCTTCGGCGGGCTTCTCCGGCTCTTGCGCCAAGCTAAACGGCACCACCACGAGCAATCCGAGCACCAACCACATCGCCACGTGCCATTTCATGACTTCACTCCTGCGTTGACGGCCGTACCGAGTCGCTCCTGGGCGACTTCGGCCGAATAGGTGTTCGGGAAATCTCGAATTACGCGCTCGTAGATCTCGACTGCTTCCGGGCTTGGCCGCATGTCGGCTTGCAGATCGTCGGCCTCGAGGATCATCCGGTAAGCCACGAAGTCGACGTTCTCGCGGAGCTCGGCCAGCGGATCATCGGCCTCCAGGCTTAGCCGCGCTTCGCGCTCGGCCATCAGCATTCGCGCCCGAGCGGCATGTTCTTCCGCCTCGGCCTCGAGCGCAAGCAAGCGATCTTCGATAAACAGCTTCAGCGTCTGCGATTTGATCTTGAGCGGGCGCTCCTGAGGCGCGAGCCCGCGACCGAGGACGAACGTCGAGATCAGAGCCAGCGGCGCGGCAGCCGTGAGAATCGCATTTCGTTTGCGGCGGCGGCGATCTGCGACCCGCACGCGAGCGGCCAGCGCAGCCGGCGCGACCACTGGCGGGGCGATATCCGCCTCGGCGGCGTGCAGCAGCTTGTTTAGTTGGTCGTCGTGCATGGGAGTAATCCAAAGGGCCGCCGCTGAGGGCTATGCCGCTAACCATTTCCTGGTTGAGACTCGCACGCTCCTTGCGCCAGCGGCGTGCGTTACGGTCGGGTGCCACAGGTGGCCGCCGTGGCGGCTCACCTGTGCTCGTCCGGGAATGGCAGCACGGGGTGCGAGGCGGACTCTCTTAGGTCGCGAAGTGCACAGGTGACTGCTGCGCAGCACCTGTGAAGATATAGGAAGCCGGGGCGCCTGGAAGGATACATTGGGGGTGTTCAACGTCCTCAATGGTCCAACCCAGGAGCCCCAGCATGTCCGCTCAGCATTTTATCGCGCTCG
>Ga0169931_10004411_pt1 | contig 21906 bp, 17 predicted proteins | sample Kivu_15m_20L_FD_129675 | JGI IMG/M metagenome (GOLD analysis project Ga0169931, IMG submission 129675) | Freshwater microbial communities from Lake Kivu, Western Province, Rwanda to study Microbial Dark Matter (Phase II) - Kivu_15m_20L... | ecosystem: Environmental > Aquatic > Freshwater > Lake...
GCAGATGTCAGGTGGTTCGGCGCTCCCCGCAAGGCGCGAGGATTCCAGGCGACCTGAATAGGTCGCCGAACCGGAGCAACGCCGCGGGGGGCGGCGAGGCGCCTGAGATATGCGGCGAAATTTCGAATCAACCCACTAGTTTGGAACCCATGAGCTCGCGCGACGACGACGACCTCGAGCCCTCGGACGCGACCCGTCTGTTGCTCGCGGCGGCGGATGGCGACAAACAGGCCGCGGATCAGTTGCTGCCGCTGGTGTACGAGCAGTTGCGGAAGGCGGCGCAACTGGACTTGGCGGGCGAAGCGCAGGCCCAGACGCTTTCGGCGACGGCGCTGGTCCACGAGGCCTACCTCAAGCTCGTCGGGCCGCGCGAGGTGCCCTGGGCGAACCGCGGGCACTTCTACGCCGCGGCCGCCGAGGCGATGCGGCGCATCTTGATCGACCACGCGCGCAAACGCGGGCGCCGCGGAGGACCGGCGCTCGCCCTTTCCGAGGTCCGCGACGTGGCGGCGCTCGCCGCGGCGGATTCCGAGAGAATCTTGGCAGTCGACGAGGCGCTCGGACGCTTGGAGCAGGAAGACCCGCAGGCCGCCGCGTTGGTGCGCCTGAGGTTCTACGCCGGGTTGGGCGTCGACGAAGCAGCGCAGGCCCTCGGAATGTCTCCGAGGACTGCGGCGCGCCTGTGGACCTACGCCCGAGCCGTGCTGTTCCGCGACTTGAGCGATCGAGCCTAAGCCCCCTTCCACCGCCGTGACCCGCAGCGCCGCCGACATCTTCCACGGAGCGCGTGAATTGCCGACGTCGGCGCGCGCGACCTACCTCGACGGCGCGTGCGGCAAGGACGTCGCGCTGCGCGCCAAAGTCGAGGCGCTGCTGAAGGCTGACGCGGAAGCCGGCAGTTTCCTCGGCTCGCCGGCGTCGGAGCAGGGCGCGCGCGCGCAGGAGCAGGCCGGCGCGCAGATCGGCCGCTACAAGCTGCTCGAGCAGATCGGCGAGGGCGGCATGGGCGCGATCTGGATGGCCGAGCAGCGCGAGCCGGTGAAGCGGCGCGAGGCGCTCAAGATCATCAAGCTGGGCATGGACACCAAGCAGGTGATCGCGCGCTTCGAAGCCGAGCGCCAAGCGCTCGCGATGATGGACCACCCGCACATCGCGAAGGTGCTCGACGCCGGCGCCACCGAGACCGGCCGCCCGTACTTCGTGATGGAGTACATCAAGGGCATCCCGATCCTGGAGTTCTGCGATCAGAACAAGGTCGACACGCGCGCGCGGCTGCAGCTATTCACGCAGGTCTGCCACGCAATCCAGCATGCGCACCAAAAGGGCATCATCCACCGCGACATCAAGCCCTCGAACGTGCTCGTCACGCTGCACGACGGCGTGCCGATGCCGAAGGTGATCGACTTCGGGATCGCGAAGGCCACGAACAGCGCGTTGACGAGCAAGACGCTCTTCACCGAGCACCGCCAGATGGTCGGCACGCCGGCGTACATGTCGCCCGAGCAGGCGCAGGGCGAGATCGAGAAGCTCGACGAGCGCGCCGACGTGTTTTCGCTCGGTGCGATACTGTGCGAGCTGCTCACCGGCAAGCCGCCGTACGAGGCGCGCGAGGGAGAACCCGTGCTGACCCAGGCGGCCAAAGCGCAGCTCGATCCGGCGCGGGCGCGCCTCGAGGCGTGCGGCGCCGATCCCGCGCTCATCAAGCTGTGCCTGGAGTGCTTGACGCCGTCGAAGGCCGCGCGGCCGTCCAACGCGGACGCCGTGGCGCGCGCGGTGCACGAGTACCTCACCAGCGTCGAGGAGCGCGCGAAGAAGGCCGAGGTCGACGCCGCGGAGGCGCGCGTGCGGGCGGCGGAGGATCGGCGCGCGCGGCGGCTCACCGTCGCGCTCGCAAGTTCGATCGCCCTCGCGATCGCGCTCGGAAGCGCCGGCCTGTGGTGGGTCAACCGCGAGCGCACAGCGCGTTCCGCGCAGCTGCGGGCGGCGGTCGAAACCGCGCAGGGCGAGTCGCTGAGCCTGGCGCAGTCGGGGCAACACGGCCCGGCGCTGGAGGCTGCCAAGCGCGCGCTTGCGCTGGCGCAGACGGGCGACGCGGACGAGGCGACGCTGCAACGGGCGCGCGATTTTCTCACCACGGCGGAGTCGGCGGCTTCCGCTGCGGAGCGTGAGCAGCGGCTCGTCGAGCAGGACCGGGAACTCCAGGAGACGCTGCTCCAGCTGCGCATCGAGCAAGTCGCAACGCTGGGCAATCGCCCCGCGGCGGTGGCGCTCGACGAGAAGTTCACGCGTGCGTTCCAGGCCTACGGCGTCGATCTCGAGGGCTCCGACCTCGTGCCGGCGCTCGAGCGCATCCGCGAGCGCGACAACGCGCGCCAAGTTGCCCTCGCGCTCGACGACTGGGGCCGCGTGCGGCGCCAAGTGCACGGCCCCAAGTCCGAGAAGAGCGAGAACCTGTACGTGCTCGCGATGGACCTCGATCCCGACCCGGAGCGTTCGCGCCTGCGCACGGCGATCGCCGAACAGGACGCGCCGACGCTCCTGGAGTTCGCCTCGCACGAGAAGCTCGCCACGCTCGACCCCGGCTCGATCTTCGTGTTGAGCACGGCGCTGTGGGCCTTCGGACCCGAACACCGACCGGAGGTGTTCCGCATCTTCGATCTCGCCGTGCAGCTCTACCCGGGCGACTTCGTGCTGCAGTCGGTGGGAGGAAACCTCTACTCCGATGTCAGCCGCTTCGAGGCCGCGCTGGCCTGTCGCACCGCGGCGCTCAGCTTGCGCCCGAACGACCCGCGCGCGCGCCTGCGCAGCTCGGACGCGCTGTACTTCATGGGGCGGACGACCGAGGCCGAGGGCGGCTACCGCGCCCTGATCGCGCAGTGGCCGCAGAACGCCGAAGCGCACTACGTCCTGGGGCTGTGCCGCTCCCAGATGGGCGACTTCGCGCAGGCGCTGAGCCTGCTCGAACGCGCGCTCGCGCTGCAGGACAACCCGGACTGGCGCCCCGACCTCGTCGCCGCGAAGTACTACGCCGGTCTCATCGGCCGCGACGAGTTGGTGCGAGAGATCGAGCAGGAAACGCAACCCGAGTTCGTCGTCACGTTGCTCTACCCGCTGCTCGACCATCCGCAGATCGCGCGGCGCGACACGGCCTATGCGGTGCAGGCGCTCGCCAGGAATGCGGCGTCCCTCGACACGCAGGACTGGGCCTACTTGCCGCGCACCGTGGCGAGCATCCGCGTCGGCGACTGGGCCGGCGCGGCTGCGCAACTCGAGGGGCGCTACGCGCCGCCGACTTTCTTGATCATCAATCCCACCGCCATGGACTTCGTGCGCGCCCTCGTGCAGGCCAAGCTCGGCAACGTGGATCGAGCGCGCGAGAGCTACGCGCGCGGCGCGGCGCGCGTCGAAGAGGTCGTGGGCGGCAACCCGGACGCGTGGACGAACTCCGATGTCGCACGTTGTCGGCGCGAGAGCGAGGTCGCGCTGGGGCTGTGAGCCCCGGCGCGGAGCGAGCGCGCGCTCGCGCTCATTCGAACGCGCCGAGCGACGACAGACACAGGTAGCCGTTGAGCACGAGCAACGCCGCCGCTGGAATCCACAGCGGCAGCGCATCCCGCACTCGCAGACGCGCCGCGAGTGCGAACCCCATCAGCAGCGCGAGCCCGCCGGAGGACAGCTGGAGCGCCAGCGGCCAGCGCAGCCCGGCGATCAGACCCAGGCCAGCCAGGATCTCGAGCAGTCCGGTGAGCACACGCAGGTGCGCCAGTCGGTAGCGCGCGAACTCCAGCCGCATCGACGGCGAGACGAGGCAGTGCACGCCGTAACTGAGGAAAGCCAGGCTCGATCCGAGCACCAGCGCGGTTCTGAACTCCAATCAGACGTCCCAGCCCGAACGTGCGACAGCAACGAAGAGCGAGAGCGCGAGCAACGCGAAGGACGGCGCGTAGGCGAGCGGCGCGTGGCGCGCCCTGAAGTGCGAGACTTGGGCGCCGAGCATGAGCGCGGCCATCGCCAGGGCGGAGCTCGAGGCGAACTCGGGCCGCCACATCGCGACGATCAACAGCGTAGAGAGGGCGACTTTCGCGGCGCCGATCAGGTTCCGGAACAGGTCGGAGTAGCCGTACTCGCGGAACTCCTTGACGATGTTCTCGAAGCGGAACACCCAAACGAACAGCACGCTGCCCGCGATGAGCAGTTGAGCGGCGCTGACGAGCATCTCCATATGCGCTCCGGCGCCCGGGGCGCGTTGAAGTTTCGATGTGGCGGAACCGGGCGGACGCGAGGTTCGCGCGGGGAAAAACAACGCCTCCCGCCCGCCGTGGTGCGGCGGACGGTGGATTCGATGGAAGCAGCGCGGAAGCCTCAGTTCAGGAACGGATCCACGGCCTTGCGCAGGCCCGGCGTGCGCAGCTTGCCGAGCGCGCGCACCTGGATCTGGCGCACGCGTTCGAGGCTGACGCCGAGTTCGGCGGCGACCTCGGCGAGCGTGTGCTCGCGTCCGCTGTGGATGCCGAAGCGCCGTTCGATCACCAGGCGTTCGCGCTCCGAGAGATGCGCCAGCGCATCGTGGATGCTCTGGTCGAGCTTCACGTCCTCGAGGTCGGTCGAATACGGCCCCTCGTCGTCCTGCGCCTTGAGCAGGTCCTTGAGGCGGCCGCCCTCTTCGTCGTCGTAGCCCGCGTCGAGCGAGCGCGCGCTGCGCACCGAGTGCATCGCCGCGCCGACGAGGTTCTCGCTCATGTTGGTCGCCGCAGCGATCGCTTCCGGCGCTGCGTTCACGTCGCCGAGCTTCTGCTTGGCGTCGTTGACGTGCTTGAGCGCCTTCTGCAGGTACACCGGCACGCGCACGGTGTTCGAGAAGTTGTAGAGGTAGCTGCGGAAGGCTTGGTTGAGCCAGTGGACCGCGTAGGTGCGGAACAACAGGCCGCGCCGCCAATCGAATCCGTCGACAGCGCGGAACAGCGACGCCGAACCCTCTTGGATCAGGTCGGACTGGCTCGCCGAAGTGTGCGAGTAGCGCTCGACGTTGATCGGCACGAGGTACAGGTTGCGCTCGACGAGCTCTGTGCGCAGGGCGTGGAGCTCGAACCAGCGACGGCACACGCGCGGAGGCAACGCGCAACCGCTTGCGCTCGCGCCCTGGGCGCCGAGGCTGACCTGACCGATCGACTTCGGCACGCGGTCGGGAGAGATGCCCGTGTCGGCGAGCACCTTCTCGAAGCGAATGCGCGCGAACTCGATCCGCCGCGCCAGGCGCGCTTCGGATTCGCGGTCCATGATCGTGATCGAATCCACGTCGGCGCGGAACTGCTGCGCGAGCGTCACACGCTGCGCGCTCGCTGCGCCCTCGACGGGGCGCCGCCACGACAACGGGTCGGAAATCTCGAGCGTGACGTTGTCCCGATCGAGCTCGGCGGCGAGTTCGCGGCACAGGTCGGCGAAGCGCTCCGGCTCGGCCGCAAGGCGGTCGAGGCGCTCGTCGAGTTGTTGGTGCGTGAGAAGCTTGACCATGTCGTTCACCTTTCCTGCCAGGGGGTGGACGCGCCGCCCGGCGCGCCGCTACGAACTAGCCGCATCGATACCGCGCGGATTCATGACAACCCGCGCACCTCCGGGGAGGACCTCCGAGGAGACCCTCTCGTGGAGACCTGCATGAGGCGACCTACAGCTGCCGCCGCCCGTCCTTTTGGTCGCGCCCGATGGCGCGCTGCGGCGTCTCCATACGTCGCCTCGCGCCATCAGGTGCTGCCCTCAGGTCTTCGGACCTCGCTCCCCGTTGGATGCTGACGCGTACGGCAGATTCCGCGCCGCTCCGAGCAGTCGCCGGGTGCAGGGCGTGTTACGGCCACAAAGTGTTAGGGCGCCGTCGGTTACGCATGTCAGGACGGCGTACAACCGGCGCCGGGGCGGCGCGGGGCCCCGGCGCCTCCGGGACGGCGCCGACCGAGCCGCCAAAACGGCAGCGGCCCGCCCCAAAAAAGGGCGAGCCGCCGTCAGTTTGGCATCGCGGCCCGTGCGCCCGCGCACCGCGGGGCGGCGCGAGCGTGCGTCGGACCGCACGTACGAGTCCGGTCAGTTCGGCTTGGCCGCGGCGCCAGCCTCGCTGCGGTAGCTCTGCTGCGTCTCGGTCGGGATGTAGGGCTCCAGGTGCGCCAGCTCGCCCGCTTCCTTGATCAGGTTGCGCGCGATGACCAGGCGCTGGATCTGGTTGGTGCCCTCGTAGATCTGGAGGATCTTCGCGTCGCGGAAGCACTTGGCGATCGGGTAGTCCTCCATGAAGCCGTAGCCGCCGAAGATCTGCACCGCGTCGGTGGCGACCTCCATGGCGGTGTCGGTGGCGAAGCACTTGGCCATCGCGGCGTACTTGGTGACGCCGTCGGTGCGGCCGGCGTCGATCTGCGCCGCCGAGGCGTAGACCAGCCAGCGCGCCGCCTCGGTCTTCATCGCCATGTCGGCGAGCATCTTCTGCACCATCTGGAAGCTCGCGATCGGCGCGTCGAACTGCCGCCGGCGGTTGGCGTAGACCAGCGCGAGGTCGAGCGCGCCCTGGGCCGCGCCGACGGCCTGCGCCGCAACGCCCGGCCGCGCGCAGTCGAGCGTCATCATCGCGTGCTTGAAGCCCATGCCGGCGCGCCCGCCGATGAGGTTCGCCTTCGGCACGCGGACGTTGTCGAAGTGCGTCTCGACAACCGGCACCGTGCGGATGCCCATCTTGTTCTCGACCTTCTTGATCGAGAAACCCGGCGTGCCCTTCTCGACGACCAGCGCGCTGATGCGGCGCGACTTCGAGGTCGGGTCGGTGACGCAGAACACCGAGTAGATGTCGGCCACGCCGCCGTTGGTGGTCCACTTCTTCTCGCCGCAGATGATGTAGTCGTCGCCGTCCTCGACGGCGGTGACCGACAGCCCGCTGGCGTCCGAGCCGGCGAACTTCTCGCTCAAGCAGAAGGCCACCATCTTCTCACCGCGCGCGATCTGCGGCAGCCAGCGCTTCTTCTGTTCGTCGGTGCCGCCGAGGATGATCGGGAACGAGCCCAGCGCGTTGACCGCGAAGGCCACGCCGAAGCCCGAGTCGGCCTTGGCGAGTTCTTCGGTCACCATGGCCAGCGCGAGGACGCCCGCGCCGTGCCCGCCGTATTCCTTCGGAACGAAGGTCTTGAACAGCCCCGCCGAGGCGACAGCTCGCGCCGCGTCCCAGTTGTACTCCTGGAGCTGGTCGAACTTGGCGCACGAGGGGCGCACATGCTTGTCGGCGATCTCGCGCGCCGTGGCCGCCAGTTGCCGTGCTTGTTCGCTGAAGACGATGTTGTCGCGCATGGGATGGTTCGGCTCCGCCGGGGGGGTCTGGCCGTCGCGTCGGGACGGGAAAAAGGGCGAGGAGTATAGCTCCGCGAGGACGGCGCAAGCGCACGTCCGGCCCCGCCGCCGCCGGCGCTATCCTCGCGTCCATGGCCGACTCGCTCGAGCTGCTCGTGGCGCGCGTCGCGCGCGCCGAAGCGGATGCCGCGGACGAACTCGCAGCGCGCCTGCGCAGCGCCGACGAGCGCGAACTACGCCCCTTGGCCAGGCACCGCAGCGTGCTCGTGCGCGCCGTCGTGGCGCGTGTGACGCCCGGGCACACGGCCAGCTGCGCGCTGGCGCTCGCGCGCGAACTATCTCGCGACGCCGAACCGCTGGTGCGGACTTCGCTCGCGACAGCGCTGGCGGACGATCCGGGTTTCGGCGACGACGCGCTATACGCCAAGCTGCTGGAGGACGCGAGCGAGAACGTGCGCGCGTTGATCCTCGCGCCGGCGAGCACGCGCCCGGAGCTCGTCGACGCGCTGTGCGTCGCGCTGCGCGAGGACGAAAGTCCGACGCTGCGCGCGCGGCTGTGCGCACTGCTCGGCGAACGCCATGCCGAGTTGGCGCTGCCGCTGCTCGTGGAGGCCGTCGCCTGCGACGCCGACGACGACGTCGAACGAGCCGCGTCGGTCGCGCTGCTGGACATCGTGCGGCGTCACGACGGCCTGCCGCCCGTGGCGGCGCTGCCCGACGCGAAGATGGTCAACGATGCGGTGCAGGTGCTGCGCCACCGCGCGCCGCGGCGCTTCGCCAAGCTCATCGGCGCCCTGGAGCGACGCCGCACGAACGGCGCGTCGAACGCCAGCGCGGCGGCGCCGCAGACGACCCCTGGCGAGTCCGCACCGGAGGCGCGGCCCGAGCGCGGCTACGAGATGACGACGCAGGTCGAGCAGGTGCTCGCTGTCCTGCGCCGGCCGCGCGGCCGCGCGGTGATGCTCGTCGGGCCTTCGGGCGCCGGCAAGTCTTCGCTCGTGCGCGAACTCGCCTTCCAGGAGCAGCGGGCCGGACGCAAGCTGCGGCTGGTGCGCATGGCCCCCGACGAATTCCTCACGGGAACGAAGTACCTGGGCGAGTGGCAGACCAAGCTCGAAGAGCTGGTGCGGGGACTTCAAGCAGAGCAGCGCGCGGTGCTGTGGATCACCAACGCGCACCTGTTGATGACGACCGGAGTCACCAGCGACAGCCAGAACAACGTCGGCGCCGTGCTCGCCCACCACGTTGAACAGGGTTCGCTGGCCGTGATCGGCGAGAGCACGCCCGAGGATTTCGCGGCGGCCTTCGTGCAGCACCCCGCCGCGCGCCGTGTGTGGAGCGAAGTGCGGCTCGAGCCGGCCGACGACGCGCGCACGCGCCGCATCCTGCGCGCGATCTGCGACGAGTCCGGCGCCTCAGCGAGCGACGCGCTGCTCGATCGCATCGTCGACTACTCGGAGATGTTCGTGGCCGGCGCCGTGCAGCCCGGTCGCAGCGCAGGCCTGCTGCGCAACGTGCTCGAGCGCCACCGCGACGCGCCGCTCACGCTGCGCGACCTGCTCGACGAACTCTCGCGCTTGAGCGGCGTCCCGCGCGACCTCGTCGACGACGACGCGCCGCTCGACGTGCCGCGTCTGCGCGAGTTCTTCGAAGCGCGCGTGATCGGCCAGAGCGAAGCGGTGGAGAGCGTCGTCGACCTCGTCACGCTGTTCAAAGCCGGCCTGAACGATCCGCACAAGCCGCTTGCGGTGCTGCTGTTCGTCGGGCCGACGGGCGTCGGCAAGACCGAGCTCGCGCGCGCGCTCGCCGAGCGCTTGTTCGGCGATCCGGCGCGGCTCCTGCGCTTCGACATGAGCGAGTACGCGACCTACGAAGCGTTCGAGCGCCTGCACGGCTCAGCGCAGCGCGGCGGCGCACTCACCAGCGCGGTGCGCGAACGCCCGCTGTCGGTCGTGCTGCTCGACGAGATCGAGAAGGCGCACCACAACGTGTTCGATCTGTGCCTGCAGATCTTCGACGCCGGCCGCCTGACCGACGGCGCGGGCCGCACCGTCGATTTCCGCCGCACGATCGTGATCATGACCAGCAACCTCGGCTCGGCCGTGCGCGTCGATCCGCGGCTGGGCTTCGGCGGTTCGGGGTCCGACTCGCCGGCGAACGAAGACGTGCAGCGCGAGTTGCGCAGCTTCTTCCGGCCCGAGTTCCTCGCGCGCATCGACCGCATCGTGCACTTCGCGCCGCTCTCGCTCGAAACCGCCGATCAGATCGCGCGCAAGGAGCTCGCGCGCATGCTGCAACGCCGCGGCATCGAACGCCGCGGGCTGTCGATCGACGTCGATCCGGCGCTGGTGTCGCTGCTGCTGCGCGAGGGCTACACGCAAGCCTTCGGCGCGCGCCCGCTCAAGCGCACGATCGAGCGCCGCGTGCTGCTGCCGGTCGCGCGTACGATCGCCGCCGGCCCGATCGAACCGGGCGCCGTGCTGCGGCTGCGCGTCGATAACGCCGGCGCCGTGCTCGTCGACCTCGTGCGTCCCGCGCAGGACAGCTTGACGCCGCACGCGCCTGCGGCGCCCGCTGGCTCGGAGAGTGTGCGCGAGCGTGCGCAAGGGCTGCTAGCGCTCGCGCGCGAAGTCGCGGCGTGCGCCAAGCGCTGGGAGCAGCGGCGCAGCGAACTCGTCGAGACTTCGAATGCGCCCGGCTTCTGGAGCGACGTCGAACGCGCCACACGCGCCATGGACGAGCTCCACCGCGTCGACCAGCTGCTGCAACGCATCGCCAAGCTCGGCGCCGGCGCCGAGACCTTCGCGGACCGCTTGCTGCGGCCGCGCGCATCCAAACTCACGGCCCAGGACTTCGAGAAGCTCGCGCACAGCTCCGCGCAGCTCGAACTGCTCGCGCGCGTCGCGCGCGTGAGCGACGCGGCGCGCCTGGGTGATGCGCTGCTCGAGATCACCTCCGTGCGCCGCTCGCAGGCCGGCCTCGACGGCGTGCTGCTGCTCTCGCGCATGTACCGCGCCTGGGCCAAGCGCCACGGCTACGAGTGCGAGACGCTCTCGGACCGTTGCGGCGGCGAGCCGCACGAGGATTCGCTCGTGCTCGTCGTGCGTGGCGCCGGCGCCCACGAGCTGCTGCGCGGCGAAAGTGGCCTGCACACCTTCCAACAGTCCGCGGGCGACTCACGCGGCGCCAAGAGCGCCCGCACGCAGCGCGAAGCCGTGCGCGTCGACGTGCACGCCGCCGCCGACCAGCGCAGCGACGCGGAACGCGAAGGACTCACGAACTCGACGCGCAAACTCACCGGCGTGCGCGGGCGCGACATCAGCCGACCGACGCTCGAAGCCAAGGTGTTCGACGCGCGGCGCGCGCGCTCGGCCGTTGTGTGGTGCGCGCAGCAGCCCGAGCAGGCGCTCGCCCACGCCCGCCTGCTGCTCGACTCCCGCGACGGCCCCTCCGCTCCCGGCAACGAACACGTCGTGCGCCGCTATCAGCTCGGCGCCTCGCCGCTGGTGCGCGACATGCGCTCGAAAACGCAGTCGGGCAAGCTGCACCGCGTGCTCGACGGCGAGCTCGACGAGTACTTGGCTTGAGCGCGCGCGCCCGAAGGGCTCGCGGTTCGGCCCGGCGCTTGCCTACTTCGTCGACCCGAGTCGGATCCTGCTCGCGGGCACTTCGACCACGCGTCCCTCGCGCAGCACGAACACCGACTGGCCCAGGCGCTTGTGGCGCAGAACGGCCTCGCGCACGGCGCGACGAAGCGCGCGATCAACGCCCTTCACGTCGCCGAAGAGCGCGTCGGGCCGCGCAACATCAGGAGCGCGGCGCGTAACGCGCACAGAGCGCGTTCCAGGCTTCTTGATCGAGGACTTCGGCTTCATCGAGTAGGCGTCCGCGGGCGATCGCGCGTGGCGCGGCCAGATTGGAATTGTCGTACACGAACCACTGATCGGCCAGGGGACGGTACAGCGCGAAGAAGTTCTGGAGTCCCCGCTCGAAGCGCCGGCGAACGATGGCCGCGGGTACGTCGTGCCCGCCGGCGGCCACGCGCTGCGCGACTCGAGCGAGGGCCAACTCAGGGGTCGGCAGCCACAGGAACATCAGACCAAAGGCATACCCCTCGCTCCGGCGGCGAGCGATCCACGGTGCGAAACTGCGGCTCGCCAAGGTGGTCTCGAACGCGAAGCTCCGACGAGCAGCAGCGAGCTGGTCGAGTCGGTCCAGCATGGCGCGGCCCGCGGCCATCGCAGCGCTGGCTGGCTCGAAACCCGACATCCCCAGTGCGATCGCGTCCGCGTTGACGAATTCGCGGATACGGAACTGATCGCGGAGCAGCGCAGGCGCCGCTGTGGACTTGCCGGCGCCGTTGGGGCCGGCGACGACAGCCAGTCGGAGGCGGGTGGCGGCCATGGAGTGCGGCGAGCATACCGGCGAACGCCGAGTCATCGGCGGTCGACGCGCTGTCGGCGAACGCGCACCAAGCGGCAGAGCCCGGGGGCCGGAAGTGAGCTCGTTGAAGTCGCTCTCACGCCATCGTTAGCGCGAGGCAGTTGGGACAGCTCGATCGCTGCGACGTGCTTCGTGCGCCTCGATGAGCGAGCAGAGCGCGGGTTTCGGCCGAACAAGAGGCGTTGCGTGACGCGGTGTTCGGCCGCGTAGAGCAGGTCGACACGCAGCGCCGCAGAAGGCCGGTGACGCCGACAGCGAGGGGGAAAGCCAGCGCGCCCATGCCGCCAGCGGTCATCGCCAGCCAGCGTGCCGCCATGGCAAGCGAGTGACGCTGCATGCTCGCGCGCGCCGCATCGCGCGACATGGTGAGCAAGGTGTTGTTGGGGGAGAGTTCGTAGGGCGTGAAGCCCACGGCGGTGGTGTGGTCGAGGTTCATGGCGGGTTCTCCGTTGTGGAAGTCGTGCGCGATCAAGTGCCGCGCTCGAAACCCAGGACGCAGACCGTCGCGCCCGTCCAAGAACCAAATCGACTTACACGTCAGGCGCGCCGCAGGCGCACGAGCATGCGCGGCGAGTTGTCCGTGTGCGGCGACGAGTCGAAGCCGCCGCACACGTCGAGCAGGTCGAGGCGCACGTCGCGGGCCAGGGTGCGGAACTCCGCGAGTTCGTAGAGGCGCACGTCTTCGCGCCAGCGGCGCACTTCGCCGTCGGCGCGCAGTTCGACGTCCTTGACCACGCGCCGGCCGCCGTCGAGCAGCGCGCGGCTCTCGCGCAGCAAGAATTCGTCGCCTTCGCGCACGCTCTCGGCGCGCAGGCCGGCGCGCACGAAGGCGGGGTTCATCAGGTCGAGCACGGCGAGGCCGCCGGGCTCGAGCACGCGCGCGATCTCGCGCAGCACGCGCGCGTCGCCCAGCTCGCCGAAGTAGCCGAACGATGAGAACAGGTTGACGACCGAGCGGAAGGCGCCGCTGGCGAAGGGCACGTCGCGCGCGTCGGCGCGCACCAGGCGGCCGCCGAGGAAGCGCTCGGCTTCGGGCAGGCCGCGCGACTGCAGCAGGAGATCGCGCGAGAGATCGAGGCCGAACACGTTCACGCCGGACGCGGCGAGCAGCAGGGTGTGGCGCCCAAAGCCGCAGCACAGATCGAGTGTGCGGCCCGCGACGCCGTGCTCGAGCAGCCAACGCACTTCGGGGCGCGCGGCGTCGAGATCGCGGTGCGGGTACACGCGCCGGTAGTCGGCGCGGAACGCATCCTCGTACCAGCGCGCCTCGCTCGCGCCCGCGGCCGAATTCGAGCTAGTCACTTCTGCGCCGGCTTCTCGAGCACGAGCGACAGCCCGGTGTCGCCCCTCGCAGCGTCGACCACCGCGAACACCGCGTCTTCGCGCGTGTCCACGCTGCCGTCCGCGTCGTAACGCAGCTCGACCTCGAGCTCGACGTTCTTCGGCAGCGGCGACGGAAGGATCGTCGTGTCCTTGTTGAGCACGAACACGAACTCGCGCGTGTCGCCGCTCGCCGCGAGCAGGCCCTTCTTCTCCACCTCGGGATCGTCGAGATCGACCACGTAGGCCCACAGGGGCATCTTCGCGCCCGTCTGCCCCTTCTGGCGCAGCGTCACCATCAGGCGGCCGACGTTCGTCGTCGCGAGCTCGCCCTTGAGCAGCGCCGTGCCGGCGAACTGACTGGGGTCGGTGAGCTCGGGGCGTTGCGCGGGGTTCGCGAGCTGCGGATGACCGGCCGGCAGCTCCCCCACCGGCGGATGGCCATCGGGCAGCGGACCGGGCGTCACTGGACCGGGCTTGCTGGCGGAAGCAGCGGCGGGCGTCGAAGCCGCCGCCGGTCGCGGCGCGTCTCCGCAAGCGAGAGCGGTGAAGGCGGCGAGGCTGGCGACGAGGAGAGTTTGCGTGGAGCTCATGCGGGCGGAGATTGGAACAGTCTGGGCCGTGCGGCGCGAGTCCCGGCGCTTCGGCGCGCGCTCGGGCAGCTTAGGATCCCTTGCACATGGACCATGTCCCGCAGTTGTTCGACCGTGTCGCCAAACAGGAGCGGGAAGCCCGCGCGCTGGCGCCCTGGGCGCTGAAGGCGTCGGGTTCGCGCGGCCGCAAGCACCCCGAGGTGCAGGACGAGCTGCGGACCGAGTTCGAGCGCGACCGCGACCGCATCGTGCACTGCACGGGCTTTCGGCGGCTCATGTACAAGACGCAGGTGTTCGTCAACTGGGAGGGCGACCACTTCCGCACGCGCCTCTCGCACTCGCTCGAGGTCGCCCAGGTCGCCCGCTCGATCGGCAGCGCGCTCGCGCTCAACGAGAGTTTTTGCGAGGCGCTCGCGCTCGCGCACGACATCGGCCACCCGCCGTTTGGACACCGCGGCGAATGGGCGCTCGACGGGCTGATGCACGAACACGGCGGCTTTCGCCACAACTTCCAAGTGCTGCGCGTGGTCGACCTACTCGAGCGCCGCAGCCCCGCGTACCCGGGCCTCAACCTGACGCGCGAGCTGCGCGAGTCGCTGCTCAAGCACGAGAAGGACGAGGACTGGCCCGACGAATTCCGGCCCAAGCCGCACCGGCCGTACCTCGAGGCGCAGGTGGTCGACCTCGCCGACTCGACGGCCTACGACATGCACGACGTCGAGGACGGCCTCGCGGCGGGCATGTTCGAGCTGAGCGAGCTCGAGCGCGCCAGCGAGCTGTGGCGCGATGCACAAGCGGCAGTCGACCGGCGTCACCCGAGCTTCCGCGGCGAGACGGGCGACGCGAAGTTGAGCGTCAAGCGCGTCGCGAACGAGATGCTCAAGCTGTGCATCACCGACCTGATCCGCGCGAGCGCCGAACGCGTCGCCGCGGCGGGCGTGACGAGCCCCGAGGACGTGCGCGCGCACAGCGTGATGCTCGTCGGCCACTCCGCGCCGATGAAGGCCAAGGTGGCCGAGCTCGAGATCTTCCTCGACCGGCGCTTCTACAAGCACGCGCACCTCGCCGAGCTCACCAAACACGCCGCCGCCACGCTGCGCGCGCTGTTCGAGGCCTACGTCGCGCGTCCCAGCGAGATGGCGCCGTGGTACACAAGCTGGGCCGAGCAGGTCGGCCTCGAACGCGCCGTGTGCGACTACATCGCCGGCATGACCGACCGCTTCGCGCAGCAGGAGTTCGAGCGGCTCGCCTAGAGCGCGCCGCGCCGTCACAGGGCTGTCACGGGGCCCAGGTGAACGCGATCGCGTTCGAGAGGTTGCAGTTGCCCGGATTCGAGGCGCTCGGATCGCGGCTCCAGTACTGCGCGTACACGGTGCTGCCGGGTCCCAGGCCGTTTGCCGCGGCGTACTGCGCCGAGAACAAGAACGAGTAGCCGCCCGTGCAGTCGTTCGCCGAGCTCGCGCCGAGCGACGCCTGCACCGGCGTGCGCTGGAGCGGCCAGCCGACGCACAAGAAACCGCCCTGGAACGGCGTCGCCTGCTGCGTGGTGCTCCAGATCATCTGCCCGATCTGATGGCTGCGTTGGCGCGAACAGGTGACGAAGAACGCCGTCGGGTACGTGAACGAGCAGATACCCGCCGTGCTCATGCGCGGCGCGCAGCCCAGCGTGTTGGTCTTGGCCGTGCAGTAGGCGGTGATGGGAACGGACTGGACGCGTTCGTCGCGGAGGTAAGGCACGCTGGCCATCAGCCCGCTCGTTCCAGGTGTGAGGTCCAGCGCGTTGAACGCAATGCGGTCGCCCGTGTGGTCAAGTGCGACCGTTGAGTGGCTCAGCGTCGGGCTCGGGGCTTGACCGGTTGTCGACATTGACACCACCCTCGGCCCCGAAACGGCAACGTCGACCAGGAATACCTTCGGAAAGCTCACCGCACTCAGCGGATCCAGCAACGCCGATCGGCTCGCAAAAGCGATGCGTCGTCCGTCTCCGGAGATGCTGGGAACAATGCAAGGCCACTCACTCGGCTAACCGACCGGCGTGGCGCTGATCAAAGACGTCACCCCAGTCACGCGGTCGCGAATGTAGATCTGTGAGTCGCTCGGTGGAGCGGGAGGGAACCCAGGTGCGACCACGAGATCCGTGGCGTAGCTCAGGAACGCGACGTAGCGGCCGTCGCTCGAAATCGCCGCCGATCCGCTGATCGAGTTGGCACGACCACCTTGCACGCTTTTCGATATGAGTTCCGTCACTCTCAATGACCGGTCACGGACGTACACGTTGCCATGGAAACTAGGGCCTGTATCCAAAGTGAGATTGTCCGCGGCCGACGAAAACGCGACGTAGCGACCGTCGAACGAGACCGCAGTACGAAACGGACTGTCCTCCGACAACGCGCAGAGCGGCCAACAGCCCGTGTAAGACGGTGGGAGCCCAGTCACATCTACGTTGACCATCTCCAGGATTCCCGTCGCTTGATCATACGCGTACGTGTCGTGGGCCCCCTTCTGATCGAAGGGCACCAGCCCATCCCAGATCCCCACGAACGCTACGACCGAGCCGTCACCACTGATGGAGGGCCCCGTTCCTCCGCCTGTGAGCCCCAACATGGATCGCGATACAAGAGAGATCGTCCCCGTGGCGAAGTCTTTCAGATACACATCGGGATAGTCGTTGACGTCACCGGGATCGATACCGTTCTGCCAGGTTGCGAACGCCACCCAGCGTCCGTCGGAAGAAATTGCTCCCTCCGCAGCGATCGGCTCGAGCGTGCTAGGCACACTTCCAATTGAATCGCTCACGCCCGAGTTCAGATCCAGTCGTGCCGCATGCGGCCCCGACAAGAGCGCGTACCGGCCTCCAGACGCCAAACCAGAAGATCCGACCCCACCATGAAATTCCGTAGGGATGTTCCGATTTTGGTTTCCGATCAGGTTCGTAAACTGAGCCGCGGATGCTGTCACAGGACCACCGATGGCGGGTGCGACGATGGAGAGCACGACGAGCGCGGCCCTCACTGAGCACGTGAGTTTCACTTTTGCCTCCTATCACCAGGTCACGAATTGCACTTGACCGGTGGTAGCACTGGTAAGAACGTTGTTCATAGCGCCGCCGCTAACGGCGTAGTTGGTCGCGCATTCTAAATGATCGACGCCTACGCTCCAACCAAGTCCAACCTGAGTGGGAACGGGCGGCGGCTGGAGAGTCGGCAAGATCGTGCCTGTTGAGAGCTCAATTACGTACAGCCGGCCGGCGTCTGGATCGGACGGCTGCGGCACAGTTCCGCCGCCTGGCCCCCGCCGCGTTCGGACTACGCAGTGAGTCCCGGATGAGTTGATTGCTAGGTCGATGGGGAGTTCGAATGCACCGAGTGCTATTGAACCCACGAGTGACGGCACCGACGACGCGCCAAGCGCGTAGACGTCGACAAACCCAACAGTTGTGGTGTTCACCTGCCGTGATCCGATGGCTACGACATGGTTATCTGTGCATTCAACGGAGTCAGAAACCACGAAGTCGAACGCGGGCGCCTGGAACCAAAACGGATCCGGCGCGGGCAACGGAGCCGGCGTCTGTAGGTTTGCCAGCGAGACGCTGGAGGCGAGGTCGAAGTACACCAATCCGCCGCGCGTGTGTACGAACGCCCACCGTCCGCGCGGACTCATCGCCACATCGACCGCACGCCGCAAGGTTCCCGCCGGCCAGCCCGTGATCGATGCCGCGTTCCAAGTCCTGTGCGTGACCTACGAGCCTCGAATCCGCACGATCGCGATCTCGCACAAGGCAGCGTCGGTCGCCGGAGTTGTCGGAATCGCCGGCGGACCGACCAGCCAGTTGTGATTGTTGCCGGCGAACACGGCGTGCGTGTTGGACATCTCCACCGAGTCCAGCGTCACCATTGTCCGCTGGCCGCCGTGGTACTCGAAGTTCGGAGTCGGAAACTCGAGCCCTGAAGCAAACGCGATGCGCTGCATGGTGCCCAGGTCGTAGATCGCGTAGAACTCGCTGCCACTGACCGCCGCGTACTTCTCGTTGGGCGAGACAGCGAGGTCGTGCACGAAGCTACGCGAGAGGAAAGTGGGGTTCCCAAGGTTGCCGATGTCCCCCATCGGATAGTCGGTCACGGGCACGAGCGTCGTGGTCGGATCGACAGGTGCGATCCCCACCGCACAGGTCCAGGCCGCCGCCCCTGGGCCAGGCGGGAGCTGATACTGGCCCGCTGCGAAGTCGTGCGGGTTTGGGGTGTTCGCAATGGAAATTACACGTTGCTGTGTGATGGCTATCGCGTCGCGCAGTCCAGGAGCTGTCTCATCCGCGTTGTAGGTGCCGCCGGGCAACGGACTCGGAAAGTCGAAGTCGGGAAGTTTCAACCCGTTCGGATATCCGTACGGTGCGCCGCTCTTCAAGTTGAGCAGCAGCACGTCATTGTTCCGCACGGCGCGCAACACGCCCAACATTCCCAACGCAGCGCCGGCGATGGCGAGGTCGGCATCCCAGACACTCGCGCTGACGAAAGGCGACGCTCCGAGATTCAAAGGCGTCGGAGACAGGTCGAAACCGGCTGGCTCCAGCTTATGCACGAGCGCAGGCGTAGGAAGCAGCCCGATTCCGTTCAACAGATGGGACGCGGATGTCAGCAAGCGGTCCTCGACGACGAACGCGGCGTCACTGCCCTCAAGCGTCCCAGGCTGAGCCGCGCCGTCGAGGACAAGCTGAGGCACCAGTGGATTCGACATGTCCCAGACGTAGACGTGCCCCATGGCGGGCGCGGTCTGAGAAATCTGCCGCGCGGTCTTCACGATCGCGAATCGCTCGTCGGCTGTGATGGCGAAGTCGATCGGCGCGCCGAGGACCGGGAAGTTCAAGACGACCGACTGACCGTGGACGTGGAGTCCGATTGAGCTAGCAGCTAGCGCGAATGCGAGCGCGCGAGCGTGCGAGCGTGCGAGCGCGCGAAGTACATGTTCGTTGTCTCCGAAGTACGGAACGTGGGAAGCGAGCTGGGCCGTCCAGGCTCCAAAGAAAAGACTACCCCGCTCCCTGAGGCCCGCAAGCCGAGCAGCGCAAGAGTGCCCGCGAGAGAGCGGACGCCAGTCGGCCGGAGTTCACCACTCCGCGCTCACAGCGAATGCAACCGGCCGTCGCCCGCGAACGGACACGGAGCATGAGCACGCGCGACGCGGCCCGCCGTCGAAGAACGCCGCCACGACGTCAGGGCAGGATCGTGAACTCGATGCCGTGCGAGAGGTTCGTGCCGCCCTGCGCGAGAGGGTCGCGGCTCCAGTATTGGCCGTAGATGCGCACGCCCGCGGCGAGGGTCGGGTGCAGACCGCTGCGCATACGCGCGCCGAAGTCGAAGGTGTACGTACCCGAGCAGTCGTCGGGAGCTGGATTGCCGAGCGAGTCGACGCGGCCCGTGCGCACGAGCGGCCCGGCGAGCCACAACAGTCCCCCGCCGATCGGCTTGCGCTTGCGGCCTAAGGCGTAGAGGAACACGCCGTCCTTGTTGTTGAGCGTGTTCTCGGCGTGGATCGTGAACGGCGCGCTCGATGCGAGGCTCGGCACGCCGGCGGCCGAGACCACGGGCTGACAACCTTGGCTGTTGGTCTGCGACCAACCGAAGCCCACGGGTGCGCCCGCGTTGACGGGCAGGTACAGAGCCGACAGCACGCCCGGCGAGTGTTCGACGTCCAAGTTGAACGGCGCGACGGTCGGCGCGTAGCGCAGCAGCTCGCCGACGGGCGGCTCGTGCACGTGCATGTTTTCGAGGCGCAGCAGCACGCGGTGACCCGCAGGGAACGCGTAGACGTTGGGCTCGAGCGAAATCGAGGCTTCCAGCGTTCCGCCGGCATGCGCAGACGCGAAGTACGAACCGCTCGAGACGTAGCGCTCGTTGCCGAGCTCGTCGACGTCCCACAGGCTCGCGGCGATCTGCCAGTGCGGTGCGAAGCTCGTGAGGAACAGCCGCGCGCGCGGCACGCCCGCGAACTCGAGCGCGCTGGGCAGCGGCTGCGACTCGAACGCCAGCGCGACGCGCGGAATGCCGGGCTCGATGTTGACGAGGCGGAACTCGGAGTTGAGCAGCGCAGCGCCGTCGAAACCCGGCAGCACTTTTTGCGAGAGGCGATCGGCGGGTTCAGCGAACTTCGGCGCCGTGGGCTCGAGCGCGCCGTTCTGTGCAAGGAACAGCGGATACTCGTGGCGATCGGGCAACGGCCACTGATCCGTCGCAGCGTGCGTCCACAGGCTGTTCACGTCGAGGTACGTCGCGGCGTCCGCCGGCGTCGCCGCGTAGGTGAACCACGGCCCCTCGTCGATGCCGTTGAGCTCGCCCTTGAGGTGCCGGTCGAGCCATTGCCGACGCCACAACGCGCGGCGGTTGCGCTGCTCGACGTTGGCCGGAGCGCTGTGCCCCACCGCGCCGACGTAGAGCTTTTTGGGCGTGGTCGCCGGAATCTGGCTCATCCGCGCGATCAGCTCGGAGGCCGGAAACCAAAAGTCATCCCAGCAGCCCATCGCAAAGACCGCCGTCGTGATTCCAGATGCGCGTGGACCGATCTCGCGCGTCGGATCGTTCGAGAGCGCGGCCCAGGGCGTGAAATCGCCGCTGAGCACCGAGGTCGTCAGCGCCGCCGTCACGCTGGGCGCGTAACGCACCTCGCCCATCGTGAGCAGCGACGCGCCGCTGTTGGTGTGCACGCCGACACCGCCGGGCGCGAACACCGGCGCGAAGCCGGGCGTGAGGTTCTCGACAGCGATCGCGTCGATCTGCGGATAGAAGCCCGTGCGCCAGGGGTTGGGCTCGAACGCTTCGCCGCTGAAGGACGCGAGCGAAAGTGAGATCACCGCGCCCTGCGAAATCGCGCTCAACCCGGCGCGCTGCGGATCGACCAGCGCCGGGAAGCTCGCCTGCGCCCACTCGATCACCTCGGCGAGGTCGAAGCGCTCGCGCTGGCCCCAAAACGTGTGCAGCCCGGTGGCCGTGTCGTGCCCGCGCACGTCGTAGGCGACCGTGAAGTAGCCCAACTCGGTGTACTCGCGCGCCGCGCTGACCACCGAAGTTCGCGAGCCGTTCAGGCCGTGCGTGAAGACCAGCAGCGGCCAGCCGCAGGGCCCGGACGGGTCGCGAGGCCAGCGCGCGATGGCCGTCGTCGTCTCGCCGTCCGAGAAGGTGACCGTCAGGTCGACCGATTCCTCGATCGGAAAGCCGGCGGAAGGCGCGGCCGGGTCGGGGCACTGCGTCGGAAGCGCAGCCAGGAAAACAGCCGTAAGGAGCATGGTGAACGTCGGCGGAGCGAAACGGCGGGGACGGGCAAGAGTCTAAGCGACCCGCCGCGAAGCCGCTGCAAGGGCGCCGGTTCTCCGGGAAGGGCGCCGCGAGCCAGAGGACGAGCGGCGCGCCGGTCCGGTTCCGACACGGGTTTCTGGCTGGCGGCGCGGCCGCTTCCCAGCTCTTGCGCGGCGCGGGCGTCGACCGCCCGCCAAGGAAAAGTTTTCACAGTTCCTGTCCGACAACTCCTGGAACCGGCGCGCTCCGCCCGGTCCGATGCCTCCCATGCAGCCCCCCTCCATGACCACCGCTGACTCGTCGAAGTCCCAGGCCGTCAATCCGCTCGCCCAGCTCTACGGCCTCGGCCAGTCGATCTGGTTCGACTACATCCAGCGCTCGCTCCTCGAGCGCGGCGAGCTGACGCGCATGGTCGAGCACGACCGGCTGATGGGCGTGACCAGCAACCCCGCGATCTTCGAGAAGGCCATCGCGACGGGCAATGACTACAAGCGCTCGATCGAGAGCCTGCGCGAGCTGTGCGTGAGCGATCCGAAGGCCGCTTACGAGCGCCTGGCGATCGCCGACATCCAGCGCGCGTGCGACCAGCTCGCGGGCGTGTACCAGCGGACCGACAAGCGCGACGGCTACGTGAGCCTCGAGGTCAGCCCCAAGCTCGCGCACGACACCGCGGGCACGCTGGCCGAAGCGCGCCGCCTGTGGAAGGCCGTGGCGCGGCCCAACCTGATGATCAAGGTGCCGGCGACGAAGGAAGGCGTGCCGGCCATCGAAACGCTCATCTCGGAGGGCATGAACGTCAACGTGACGCTGCTCTTCGCCGTCGAAGCGTATGTGTCGGTCGCCGAGGCTTACTTGCGCGGCCTGGAGAAGTTCGTGGCGGGCGGCGGCGATCCGCGCGGCGTCGCGAGCGTGGCGAGCTTCTTCGTCAGCCGCGTCGACACGCTGGTCGA
>Ga0169931_10004412_pt1 | contig 21905 bp, 33 predicted proteins | sample Kivu_15m_20L_FD_129675 | JGI IMG/M metagenome (GOLD analysis project Ga0169931, IMG submission 129675) | Freshwater microbial communities from Lake Kivu, Western Province, Rwanda to study Microbial Dark Matter (Phase II) - Kivu_15m_20L... | ecosystem: Environmental > Aquatic > Freshwater > Lake...
AGAGACCGACGGCTACTCAGCCGTGCAAGTCGCTTATGGCATTCGTCGCGCCTCGCGCGTCAACAAGGCTGCTGCCGGCCACTTCGCCAAGGCGGGGGTGCAGGCGGGCTCGCGCGTCCGCGAGTTCCGAATCGGAGAGGAGCAGGCCGCCGGCATGAAATCCGGCGACGTCATTGGTGTGGGCCTGTTCAAGGTCGGCGCCATGGTCGACGTCCAGGGCACGACCCAGGGCAAAGGCTTCAGCGGTGTCATCAAGCGTCACAATTTCTCGTCCAACCGGGCGAGCCACGGCAACTCGGTTTCGCACAATAAACCCGGATCCATCTCGATGGCCCAGGACCCGGGGCGTGTGTTTCCCGGGAAGCGCATGGCTGGTCATTACGGCGCCGTGACGCGTACCGCCCAGAACCTCGAGATCGTCCGCGTGGACGAGGAGCGACAGCTTCTTCTTGTCCGCGGGTCTGTTCCGTCTGCGAAGGGTGGTGACGTGATCGTGCGTCCGGCCATCAAGGGAGGCGTGTGATGGAGCTCAGACTCATCGACCATAACGGGCAGGCGGCGGGTAGTGTCCCGGCGTCGGATGCTGTCTTCGCGCGCGAGTACAACGAGCCGTTGATCCATCAGATCGTGGTTGGATTCCTGGCGAATGCACGGCAAGGGACGCGTGCGCAGAAAGCGCGCTCAGACATCAACAAGAGCACGAAGAAGCCCTGGAAGCAGAAGGGTACCGGGCGCGCCCGCGCCGGCATGGCTTCCAGCCCGCTCTGGCGTGGCGGCGGCAGGATCTTCCCGAACCTCCCGGACGAGAACTTCGGGCACAAGATCAACAAGAAGATGTACCGGGCCGGCATGTGCGCCCTGCTGTCGCAGCTGGCGCGAGAAGGTCGCATCAGCGTCATCGACAGCATTGGCATAGCGGCACCCAAGACCAAGCTGCTTGCGGACAGGGTCAAGGGCATGGGGCTGGACCGGGTGCTCATCATCACGGATGACATCGACGACAACCTGTATCTGTCGTCGCGCAATCTCCCCAACGTGCTGGTTCTGGAGCCGCGGCACGCGGATCCCGTCAGCCTGCTGCGCTTCGACCATACTGTGGTTACCAAGGCGGCTGTGGCCCAAATCGAGGAGATGCTGTCATGAGTTTCAGTCAGGAACGTCTGCTTCAGGTGCTCCTCGCGCCGCAGATCTCCGAGAAGAGTACCTACGTGGCCGAGAAGTACGACCAGGTGATCTTTAAGGTGGCGCGCGATGCGACCAAACCCGAAGTGAAGGCGGCGGTCGAGCTGCTCTTCAAGGTCGAAGTCGAAGGCGTGCAGATCAGCAACGTCAAGGGCAAGGTCAAGCGTTTCGGACGCTTCATGGGTCGACGGGATCACTGGAAGAAGGCATACGTGTCCCTCAAGCCCGGTCAGGAGATCGACTTCACTGGCGGGGAGGTCAAGTAAATGGCACTGGTCAAAGTCAAACCAACCTCCGCCGGGAGACGTGCGGTCGTCAAGGTCGTCAACAAGGATCTATGGAAGGGCCGGCCGGTGGCGGGTCTTACCGAGAAGCAAAAGCAGAACGCCGGTCGCAACAGCAAGGGGCACATCACAACCCGACATAAGGGTGGTGGTCACAAGCATCACTACCGGGTCGTTGATTTCAAGCGCAACAAGGACGGCATCCCGGCCGTGGTCGAGCGCATCGAATATGACCCGAACCGCAGTGCCCACTTGGCTCTGCTCTGCTATGCCGACGGCGAGCGAAGGTACATCATTGCGCCGAAGGGCGTGGCTGCAGGTGCCCAGGTGCTGAGCGGAAGTGAGGCGCCCATCAAGGCAGGCAACACGATGCCGCTGCGCAATATTCCGGTGGGATCCACAGTGCATTGCGTAGAACTGTTGCCTGGCAAGGGCGCTCAGATCGCGCGTGCCGCCGGCACAAGCGTGCAGTTGCTCGCGCGTGAAGGCAGCTATGCGCAGCTGCGCCTGCGATCAGGCGAGATCCGGCGGGTGCACGTCGATTGTCGCGCGACGCTCGGCGAAGTCGGGAATGAAGAGAACAGCCTTCGCTCGATCGGCAAGGCCGGGGCAAAGCGTTGGCGCGGCATTCGTCCGACAGTGCGCGGTGTCGCGATGAACCCGATTGATCACCCGCATGGTGGTGGTGAGGGCAAGACCGCCGCTGGTCGCGATCCTGTCAGTCCCTGGGGTACGCCGGCCAAGGGATACAAGACCCGTCGCAACAAGCGGACGAAGACGATGATCGTCCGTTCGCGGCACAAGAGATAAGGGGTAGGACATGGCGCGCTCCATCAAGAAGGGCCCATTCGTCGATCTGCATCTGCTGGACAAGGTGGATGCAGCTCGGGCCGTAAACGACAAACGACCTATCAAGACCTGGTCCAGGCGTTCCACGGTTCTGCCGGATTTCATCGGTCTGACAATCGCAGTACACAACGGCAGACAGCACGTTCCGGTGTTCGTCACCGAGAACATGGTTGGACACAAGCTCGGCGAATTCGCGCCCACGCGGACCTTCAAGGGTCACGCGGCGGACAAGAAGGCGTCGGCAGGCAAGAGATGAGGCGGCCGGCATGAACGTCAAATCAACATTGCGAGGCGTACGACTGTCCGCCCAGAAAGGGCGGCTGGTTGCGGATCAGATCCGCGGCCTGCCGGTGGACCGTGCACTCAACATCCTCGCCTTCAGCCCGAAAAAGGGCGCAGCCATCCTCCGGAAGGTGCTCGAGTCGGCGATAGCCAATGCCGAGCACAACGAAGGAGCCGACATCGACGAGCTGAAGGTGACGAGCGTCTCTGTGGAGCAGGGGCCGACGCTCAAGCGTTTCACGGCCCGCGCCAAGGGCCGCGGCAACCGCATCTCGAAGCCTACCTGCCACATCTATCTGACCGTCGGGGATGAACCCGCGCGGGCCAGGGCATAGAGGAACGTCCATGGGACAGAAGATTCATCCGACTGGCTTTCGTCTCGGCGTCCAGCGCAACTGGGCCTCGAAGTGGTACGCCAACAGCAAGAATTTCCCCGAGATGCTCAAGGAGGACATCAAGGTTCGCGCCTTCCTGCGCAAGAAGCTCTCGCACGCGGCAGTAAGCCGTGTGGTCATCGAGCGTCCCGCAAAGAACGCGCGAATCACCGTCTTTTCTGCCCGTCCCGGCGTCGTCATCGGCAAGAAGGGCGAGGATATCGAGTCCTTGCGCGGCCAGCTGCAGCGTCTGATGGGCGTGCCGGTGCACGTGAACATCGAAGAGGTTCGCAAGCCCGAGCTGGATTCCCAGCTCATCGCCGACTCGATCGCCTCGCAGCTCGAGAAGCGGATCATGTTCCGCCGCGCCATGAAGCGCGCCATGCAGAACGCAATGCGTTTGGGCGCGCAGGGCATCAAGATAATGAGCGCCGGTCGCCTGAACGGCATCGAGATCGCCCGTACCGAGTGGTATCGCGAGGGGCGTGTGCCATTGCATACGCTACGCGCCGATATCGATTACGGGTTTGCCGAGGCGAAGACCACGTACGGCGTGATCGGCATCAAGGTCTGGGTTTTCAAGGGTGAGATCCTCGGGCGCGGCGAACAGCCTGTGGCGCCCGCAACGGTGGAGCCGGAGCGGAAGGGACGCAAATCGGGAGCGAAGAATGCTGCAGCCAGCTAGGACCAAATACCGCAAACAGCAGAAGGGGCGCAATACGGGGATAGCCACGCGCGGGAACAAGGTCAGCTTCGGTGAGTTTGGTCTGAAGGCCCTGGGTCGCGGCCGCCTCACGGCGCGGCAGATCGAGGCGGCACGGCGTGCCATGACCCGGCACATCAAGCGTGGCGGACGCATCTGGATCCGGATCTTTCCCGACAAGCCGATCTCCTCGAAGCCCGCGGAGGTGCGGATGGGTAACGGAAAGGGAAATCCAGAGTACTTTGTGGCAGAGATCCAGCCCGGCAAGGTTCTTTATGAAATGGATGGCGTCGACGAGGCGCTGGCGCGAGAGGCCTTCAGGCTCGCCGCTGCCAAGCTGCCGATCGCGACCTCCTTTGTCACCAGGCAGGTGGGAGCATGAAAGCCAAGGATATGCGGGCGAAGAGCGCCGCTGAACTCAAGACGGAACTGGAGTCTTTGTTGCGAGCTCAGTTCAGCCTTCGCATGAGGCACGCGACTCAGCAACTGACCAACACCAGCGAAATCGGAAAGGTCCGTAAGGACATTGCCCGGGTTCGGACGCTGATCAGCGAAACTGCGAGGAAGGCATGAGCGAGACCATCAGCCGCAAGATCATCGGTCGCGTTGTGAGCGACAAGATGAACAAGACCGTGACCGTGCTCGTGGAGCGTCGGGTGAAGCACCCGCTTAACGGTAAGGTCATGATCCGCTCCCAGAAGTTCCACGCCCATGACGAGAACAACGAGTTTCGTCCTGGCGACATCGTGGCGATTGAGGAGTGCCGCCCTTACTCGAGGACGAAAGCGTGGCGTGTGGCCGAGCTTGTGGAAAAGGCGCGCGAAACCAGCTGACGGTCTTGCGCCGAACGGGCAGTTAGGCGTACACTTTAAAACTTTCCGCTGGCGCCCCTCCGGCGTCAGCTTATCCCGTACGGGATCCAAAACTGCCGGCGGCGTCCGTTCGAGACGCCTACGGTAAGTTGGAGCGAGGACAACCATGATACAGATGCAGTCCATTTTGGACGTCGCAGATAACACCGGTGCGCGTTCAGTCATGTGCATCAAGGTGCTCGGCGGTTCCAAGCGCCGTTATGCCGGCATCGGTGACGTCATCAAGGTGAGCGTCAAGGACGCGGCGCCGCGGGGGCGCGTCAAGAAGGGCGAGATCTACAACGCGGTCGTCGTGCGGACCGCCAAGGGCGTGCGGCGTGCAGACGGCTCCTTGGTGCGTTTCGATGCGAATGCCGCGGTACTGTTGAACAACAAGCTCGAGCCCATCGGGACGCGCATTTTCGGCCCGGTGACCCGGGAGCTGCGAACGGAGCGATTCATGAAGATTGTTTCGCTTGCGCCGGAAGTGATCTGAACGGGGGAGGCATTATGCGAAAGATTCGCAAGGGCGACAGCGTTGTCGTCATCACCGGCAAGGACAAGGGCAAGCGCGGCAACGTGAGCAGCGTGGTCGACGCGGATCGCATTTTGGTCGAAGGCATAAATCGCGCGAAGAAACACGTCAAGCCGAACCCGATGCGCAACCAGGTCGGCGGGATTGTCGAGATGGATCGGCCGATACATGTGTCCAACGTAGCCATCGTCAATCCGGCGACCCAGGGCCCGGATCGCGTCGGGTTCAGGATTCTCGATGATGGTCGGAAGGTTCGCGTGTTCAAGTCGAACGGCGAAATGGTCGACGCGTAAGGAGTGAGCATGGCCCGTTTTCATCAGTTCTACAGGGAAACCGTCGTGCCGCAGCTGATGGCGCAATTCGGCTTCAAGACGGTGATGCAGGTTCCGCGTCTCGAGAAGATCGTCCTGAATATGGGCGTCGGTGAGGCGGTGGCGGACAAGAAGATCATGGACAACGCTGTCGCGGACATGGCCAAGGTGGCGGGTCAAAAGCCTGTCATCACCAAGGCTCGCAAGGCGATTGCCGGCTTCAAGATCCGGCAGGGTTACCCGGTTGGTTGTTCGGTGACTCTGCGCCGCACCCAGATGTACGAGTTTCTTGACCGCTTCGTGTCGATCGCGTTGCCGCGGGTTCGCGATTTCCGTGGGCTTTCGCCCAGGGGGTTCGATGGGCAAGGCAACTTCAACATGGGTGTCAAGGAGCAGATCATTTTCCCTGAGATCGACTATGACAAGGTCGACGCTCTCAGGGGCATGAACATCACCTTCACGACGACCGCGAAGAATGACGAAGAGGCCAAGGCCCTTCTCCTCGCGTTCCGTTTCCCGTTCAGGAGCTAGTCGCCAAGATGGCAAAGATCTCACTGATCAACCGCGAGCAAAAGCGTCGCGCCCAGGTGAAGAAGTACGCCGGTAAGCGGGCGGAGTTGTTTGCCGTCATTCGCGACGGCAAGGCGTCGGACGAGGACAAGGCGGCAGCGCGGGAGAGGCTCCAGGCATTGCCTCGCAATGCCAGTCCGGTGCGCCTCCGCAATCGCTGTGCCCTGACGGGTCGCCCGCGTGGGTTCTTCCGCAAGTTCGGTCTTGCGCGAAACAAGGTCCGCGAAATCGCCATGCGCGGAGAAATCCCCGGCCTTACCAAGGCCAGTTGGTAGGAGGAGGGACGAAATGAGCATGAGCGATCCCGTGGCAGACATGCTGACGCGAATCCGCAACGGACAAGGTTCCGAAAAGCGCAGCGTGAGCATGCCGTCAAGCAAGCTCAAGGTGGCCATCGCAGGCGTCCTGAAGGATGAGGGCTACATCGAAGACTTCGGTGTGCGTGACGAGGCCGGCAAGCCGGTACTCGAGATCGGCCTCAAATATTACGCTGGTCGCCCAGTCATCGAGCGTATCGAGCGCGTCAGCAGGCCTGGTCTGCGCATCTACCGTGGTTCCAAGGACATTCCCAACGTCATGAACGGGCTTGGGATTGCGATTGTGTCGACGTCGCGTGGCGTCATGACCGACCGCAAGGCGCGCGCCGGCGGTGTCGGTGGTGAAGTCCTCTGCATCGTCGCCTGAGGGGAGCGCAACCATGTCACGCATCGCAAAATACCCTGTTGCACTTCCGGCCGGTGTGGAAGTCAGCATCGAGCCGCACGTGATCTCTGTAAAGGGACCTCTCGGCTCGCAGAGTCAGGCGCTCTCGGGCGACGTGTTGGTCCGCAACGAGAGCGGACAGTTGACGTTTGCTGCTGCCAACGACACGGCGCATGCGAAAGCCATGTCGGGAACTCTGCGGGCGCTGGTCGCCAACATCGTAACCGGTGTGTCCAAGGGGTTCGAGCGGAAGCTCAACCTCGTTGGTGTAGGGTACAGGGCTCAGGCGCAGGGTGACGCGGTTAACCTCACCCTCGGTTTTTCGCATCCGGTGGTCTACAAGCTTCCGGTCGGCGTGAAGGCCGAGACGCCTACCCAGACCGAGATCCTGATAAAGGGTGTGAACAAGCAACAGGTCGGACAGGTGGCGGCAGAGATTCGTGCGTATCGTCCGCCCGAGCCTTACAAGGGCAAGGGTGTGCGCTACAGCAACGAGGTCGTCGTGATCAAGGAAACCAAGAAGAAGTGATGAGGACGCGGACATGATATCCAAAAAAGTATCGCGCCTGCGCCGCGCCCGTCAGACCCGCGCCAAGATCTCCGAGCTTCGTTCAGTCCGGCTCAGTGTCCATCGTTCTAACCTGCACATATACGCCCAGGTGATCGATGCCACCGGATCGCGGGTGCTTGCGTCCGCGTCGACTTTGGAGCCCGAGGTGCGTGGTCAGATCAAACGCGGTTCCACTGTCGAGGCTGCTGCCATCGTCGGAAAGAGGGTGGCCGAACGTGCCTTGGCGCAGGGCGTCAGCCAGGTCGCGTTTGATCGATCCGGATTCCGTTACCACGGGCGCGTCAAGGCGCTCGCAGATGCGGCCCGTGAGGCCGGTCTGCAGTTCTGAGGGGTTAAGCGGCTATGGCGAGAAGCGGAAGAAACATGCAGAGCTCCGAGGAACGCTCGGATGGTTTGCGCGAAAAGATGGTGGCGGTCAACCGGGTCACGAAAGTGGTCAAGGGTGGCCGTATTCTTGGCTTTGCGGCGCTGACGGTCGTCGGCGACGGAGATGGCGGCATCGGCATGGGCAAAGGCAAGGCCCGTGAGGTGCCGGTTGCCGTCCAGAAGGCGATGGAAGAGGCGCGTCGCAAGATGGTCAAGGTGAGCTTGAAGAACGGCACTTTGCAGCATTCCGTGATTGGCGAGCACGGTGCTTCCCGTGTGTTGATGCAGCCGGCCTCGGAAGGTACCGGGATCATCGCCGGTGGTCCGATGCGCGCTGTGTTCGAAGTCATGGGCGTGACCAACGTTCTTGCCAAGTGTCTGGGTTCCACTAATCCCTACAACGTCGTGCGAGCCACGATTCAGGGCTTGACAGCGATGAATACGCCTGCGCAGATCGCGGCCAAGCGCGGCAAGACGGTCGAAGAGATCCTGGGGTAAACGATGAGCTCTGAGCAAACCAAAAAGACCGTCAAAGTGACCTTGGTGCGGAGCATCATCGGCACTCGTGAGTCCCATCGGGCGACGATTCGCGGGCTCGGCCTGCGGCGGATCCGACAGTCGTCGGTGCTCGAGGACACGCCTGCCGTGCGCGGCATGATTCACAAGGTGAGATATCTCGTCGAGTGCGAGGGGTGATGATGAAGCTTAATGACATCAAGCCGGCCGAGGGTGCGAAGCACGCGCGCAAGCGCGTCGGTCGTGGCATCGGCAGCGGTCTCGGCAAGACGGCAGGACGCGGGCACAAGGGGCAGAAGTCCCGATCTGGTGGATTTCACAAGGTTGGTTTCGAGGGCGGGCAGATGCCCCTTCAGCGACGTTTGCCGAAGCGCGGCTTTACGTCCTTGACGGCAGATCTCTCCGCTGAGGTGCGCTTGGGCGCGCTCGCCGGCATCGAGGCCAGCGCGATCGACCTTGGCGTGCTCAAGGCTGCCGGTCTCGTTTCCGGTGCAGTTCGCAACGTCAAAGTTATCCTTGCAGGCGGCATTGATCGAGCCATTACTCTGAGCGGTGTGAAGGCGACCAGGGGCGCGAAAGCTGCAATCGAGGCCGCGGGCGGTTCCGTGGCGGAAGGCTGAGGGCACGACGACTTTGGCTGCGGACAATCCCCGGCTGCCCTCTGCTGGCAAGCTTGGCGACCTGAAGCGGAGGCTTCTATTTTTGCTCGGGGCGCTTATCGTCTACCGGATCGGTGCACATGTGCCCGTTCCAGGAATAGACCCTGACCAGTTGGCGGAGCTTTTCAAGAGCCAGCAGGGCGGCATTCTCGACATGTTCAACATGTTCTCGGGTGGTGCGCTGTCCAGGTTCACGATTTTTGCGTTGGGGATCATGCCGTACATCTCGGCTTCGATCATCATGCAGCTCTTGACGGTTGTGTCTCCGCAACTTGAGGCCTTGAAGAAGGAAGGGGAGGCGGGGCGGCGCAAGATTACGCAGTACACGCGGTACGGCACCCTGTTGCTCGCCACGTTTCAGGGGCTCGGTATCGCGGTTGCGCTGGAGTCGCAGGCCGGGCTCGTGATCGACCCGGGGTTGGCCTTCCGCTTCACGACGGTGATCACGCTGGTGACCGGTACGATGTTCCTTATGTGGCTCGGAGAGCAGATCACCGAACGAGGTATCGGGAACGGGATTTCGCTGATCATTTTTGCGGGCATCGCCGCCGGTCTTCCCCGGGCGATCGGTGGAACCCTCGAGCTCGCGCGTACGGGTTCGTACTCCATCCCGCTTGTGCTCTTTCTGTTCGCGGTGGCGATCCTGGTCACCGCGCTGGTCGTGTTCGTCGAGCGCGGGCAGCGCAAAATCCTGGTGAATTATGCGAAGCGCCAAGTGGGCCGGAAGGTATACGGCGGGCAGAGTTCTCATCTGCCGCTGAAGCTCAATATGTCGGGGGTCATCCCGCCGATTTTTGCGTCGAGCATCATCCTTTTTCCGGCGACCGTCGCAGGGTGGTTTGGCGCCAGTGAGAACATGAACTGGCTTCGGGACATCGGCTCGACATTGCAGCCTGGGCAGCCCGTGTATGTGTTTCTTTACGCTGCAGCCATCGTCTTTTTCTGTTTCTTCTATACGGCTCTGGTGTTCAACCCCAAGGAGACGGCCGAGAACTTGAAGAAGGGTGGCGCGTTCGTTCCCGGAATCAGGCCCGGTGATCAGACGGCGCGGTACATCGAACGCATCATCATGCGGCTGACTTTGGCCGGTGCGGTGTATATCACGGTCGTGTGTCTGTTGCCGGAATTCCTTATTGTGCGCTGGAACGTTCCGTTTTATTTCGGGGGCACGAGCCTGCTGATCATCGTGGTCGTAACCATGGATTTCATGGCACAGGTGCAGGCCCACATGATGTCGCATCAATACGAGAGTCTGCTGAAGAAAGCGAACTTCAAGGGCGGCGCCTTCCCTTCCCGCTGAAGGGGGATGAGACAATGTCCAAGGAAGACACCATTCAGATGCAGGGGGAGATCGTCGAGACACTCCCCAACGCGACGTTCCGCGTGAAGCTCGAGAACGGGCACATGGTTCTCGGTCACATTTCAGGGAAGATGCGGATGCACTACATCCGCATTCTGCCGGGGGACAAGGTGACCGTGGAACTGACACCCTACGACCTGTCACGTGCGCGGATCGTGTTCCGCGCGAAATGACAGGGACTGGACATTTCCAGGAGACGAGGCAATGAGAGTTCAGGCATCGGTCAAGAAAATCTGCCGCAAGTGCAAGGTCATCCGGCGCAACCGGGTGGTCCGCGTGATCTGTGAGGATCCGCGTCACAAGCAGCGCCAAGGTTAACGGGCACTCACGGTCCATTCGACAGCGGAACGGGTTCTAGCATGGCACGCATCGCAGGAGTCAATATTCCCAACCATCAGCACGCGAGAATCGCGCTGACGGCCATTTTTGGGATCGGGCGCACTCGCGCCGCACGGATCTGCGCCGACGCGGGTGTGAGCCCGACGGTCAAGATCAAGGACATGTCCGACGCGGAGATGGACAGGCTGCGCGAGCAGGTCGGGCGTTACACGGTGGAGGGAGACCTCCGCCGGGAAGTCACAATGAACATCAAGCGGCTTATGGATTTGGGCTGTTACCGCGGCATTCGGCATCGGCGTGGTCTGCCGGTCCGGGGGCAGCGTACTCGCACCAATGCCCGCACCCGCAAAGGGCCGCGCAAGGCCGTTCGGGCCGCGTCGAAGTGAGATCACACAAATCAAGCCGCAGAGGATTCGCGTAAATGGCTAAGGCACAGACCCGTGTGCGGAAGAAGGTCAAGAAGAACGTGGCGGAAGGCATCGCTCACGTGCATGCCTCCTTCAACAACACCATCGTCACCATCACCGATCGGCAGGGTAACGCGCTGTCCTGGGCGACCTCTGGCGGAGCGGGCTTCAAGGGGTCGCGCAAGTCGACCCCGTTCGCCGCGCAGGTTGCGGCCGAGAATGCCGGTCGCGCAGCGCGGGAGTGCGGCGTGAAGAATCTCGAGGTTCGCATCAAGGGCCCCGGTCCTGGTCGCGAGTCGGCGGTGCGCGCGCTCAACGCGGTGGGTTTCAAGATCACCAGCATTTCGGACGTCACGCCCGTGCCCCACAACGGCTGCCGTCCGCCGAAGAAACGTCGCATTTGAGCGGCTAGGAGCACGCAATGGCCAGAAACATCGAACCGAAATGCCGTCAGTGCCGTCGTGAAGGCGAGAAACTCTTCCTCAAGGGGGAGAAGTGCTTCACGGACAAGTGCGCGATCGAGCGGCGCAATTATGCCCCGGGTCAGCATGGGCAGAAGAGCGGCCGCCTCTCGGACTATGGCGTTCAGTTGCGCGAGAAACAGAAAGTGCGTCGCATCTACGGCGTGCTGGAGCGTCAGTTCCGGCGCGAGTACAAGGAGGCTGACCGTCGCAAAGGCATCACCGGCGAAAATCTGCTTCAGTTGCTCGAGAGCCGCCTGGACAACGCCGTCTATCGCATGGGTTTCGGTGCAAGCCGTACCGAGGCGCGGCAGATCGTTCGCCACAACGGGATCAAGGTGAACGGCCGGCGGGTGAACATTCCGTCCTATCACCTTCGGGTGGGCGATGTCGTCGAGGTTGCCGAGCGTGCCAAGGCGCAGTTGCGAATCAAGGGCGCGGCGGAGGCGGCAGAGAGCCGTGGTTACCCCGAGTGGGTCGAGGTTGATGCAAAGGCGTTGAAAGGGACCTATAACGCCAACCCGCAACGCGCGGAACTGCCTTCTACCATCAACGAATCCCTCATTATCGAGTTGTACTCCAAGTAATTCCAGACGCCCCGGGGTGCTGGTCTGCCCCGGACTTGCGGCACACAGATTTCAAGGGAACAGCACATGGCGAGCTCCGCTTTGTTGAAGCCCCGCATCATCGACGTCCAACAGGTCGGCCCGAGCCATGCCAAGGTGACCATGGAGCCGTTCGAGCGGGGCTATGGTTACACGCTCGGGAATGCGCTCCGCCGGATTCTCCTGTCCTCCATGCCTGGCTACGCGCCCACGGAGGTGAAGATCTCCGGAGTGCTCCACGAGTATTCGACGATCGATGGGGTTGAAGAGGATGTCGTCGACATTCTGCTCAACCTGAAGGGCATCGTGCTCAAGCTGCACAACCGGGAACAGGTCGTTCTGACCCTCTGGAAGGAGGGTTTGGGGACCGTCACGGCCGGGGACATCGAGACCTCGCACGATGTCGAAATCATCAACCCCGGACACGTCATCGCGCACTTGTCGGCAGGGGGAAAGATCGACATGCAGATCACGGTGGAGCATGGACGTGGTTACGAGCCCGCGAGTCAGCGGCCCGTCAACCGTGAGACCCGCAGCATCGGTACGGTTCTGATGGACGCGTCGTTCAGCCCGGTACGACGCGTCAGTTACGCGGTCGAGAGCGCCCGTGTGGAGCAGCGTACGGATCTGGACAAGCTGGTGATGGATGTCGAAACCAATGGTGTGATTCAGCCTGAAGAGGCGATCCGTCTCGCGGCCCGCATGCTGATGGACCAGCTTGAGACTTTTGCCCATCTCGAGGGCACGCCGATCAAGGCTGAGGCTCCGAGGACGCCTCACGTCGATCCGCTGCTGCTGCATCCGGTGGACGAACTGGAGCTGACGGTACGTTCGGCAAACTGCCTGAAGGCAGAGAACATCTATTACATCGGTGATCTGATCCAGAGAACCGAGACGGAATTGCTCAAGACCCCGAATCTCGGACGCAAGTCCCTGAATGAGATCAAGGAGGTTCTTGCGTCCCGCGGGCTGACTCTCGGGATGAAGTTGGAGAACTGGCCGCCTGCGGGTCTGGAGAAGGCCTGAACGACGGCTGTATAACGAACAAGGAAGAGGTGACACATGCGTCACGGGCTGGGATTGAGGAAACTGAACAGGGACAGCGCGCATCGTTTGGCGATGCTTCGCAACCTGACGAATGCGCTGCTGCAGCACGAGGTGATCCAGACCACGTTGCCGAAGGCGAAAGAGTTGCGTCGGGTGGCCGAGCCGATCATCACGTTGGGCAAGTCGCCGTCGCTTGCGAACCGCCGCTTGGCTTTTTCGAGGCTGCGCGATCGTGATCTCGTGACCAAGCTGTTCGATGAGCTCGGCCCGCGCTATGCGAACCGTCAAGGCGGTTACCTGCGGATCCTGAAAAGTGGGTTCCGCAAGGGCGACAACGCCCCGATGGCTTACGTGGAGTTGCTTGACCGCCCGGAGGCGGCGGCCGAGGGCGCTGAGGAGAAGGGTTGAGTTCCTTCGGGCTCCTGGAAAAACCGGCCAATGGCCGGTTTTTTTTTCGGCAGCGGTGCTGCGAGTGGAGGATGCGCTCGCAGCTGCGAGTGGAGCAATGCCGCTCAGGCGGCTGCAAGCGTGCCGTGCGGGCCGGGGTCGCGATGAAGAAGGGAGGCGAACTCTTCTGCGCTCACCGGCTTGCTGATCAGGTAGCCCTGCACGTATTCGCATCCGCGAGCCCGCAGGAAGGCGAGTTGGGCCGGTGTCTCCACTCCCTCCGCGACCACCTCCAGGCGCAAGCTGTGAGCCATGGCGATGATGGCGGACGTGATGGCGGCGTCGTCCTCCTGGGCAGGCGTGTCCTGGATGAAGGAGCGGTCCACCTTGAGCGTGTCGACCGGGAAGCGCTTCAGATAGGAGAGCGACGAGTAACCGGTGCCGAAATCGTCGATGGAGAGGCGCAGGCCCAGCGCCTTCAGCGCGTGCAGTGTGAGCAGGTTCTGCGTGCGGTCATCGACGAGCATGCTTTCCGTCACCTCCAGTTCGAGGAACTGTGGATCCACGCTGGTGCGCTGCAGGATTTCCGCGACATGGGAGGTGAACCCGGGTTGCTGGAAATGGGGGCTCGCGATGTTGACGGAGACGTGTACCGGCGGCACGCCTGCATCTTTCCACAGGCGCAACTGTTCGGCAGCCTGGCCGAGCGCCCACTCGCCGATGGCCACGATTAGTCCGGCGTCTTCCGCGACGGGAATGAATTGCTCCGGGGAGACCAGTCCGAGTTCCGGGTCGGGCCAGCGGATCAGTGCCTCGGCGCCCACCAGTCGGCCAGACCGGAGGTCCAGCTTCGGCTGGTAGCGCAATTCGAAGTCACCGCGCTCTACGGCACGTCGCAGGCGCGACTCCAGCGCGAGGCGCTCCAGCGCGCGGGAGTTCATCTCCCGGTCGTAGAAGCGGTAGTTGTTGCGGCCCTGGCTCTTCGCGAAGTACATCGCGGCATCGGCGTTCTTCATGAGCGTGTCGGCATCCCGACCGTCCACGGGAAACAGGGAGATGCCGATCGACGCCGTGATGAACATCTCCTGGCCGTCCACATCGAACGGGCGTTGCAGCGCGTCCAGGAGGCGGCGCGCCCACTTTGCGGCATCCTCGAAGTGGGCCGCGTCGCGCACCAGGAGGCAGAATTCGTCGCCGCCGAGGCGCGCCAGCGGCAGTTCCTCGGGCTCGAGGCCTCGGGCTGGCCGTCCCGGTATCCGGCAGATGCCCCTCAGGCGCTCTGCCACTGCACTCAGCAAGGCGTCTCCGATGCCGTGGCTGAAGGTGTCGTTGATGCGCTTGAACTGGTCCAGGTCGAGCGACAGCACGGCAAACCTGCCATCTGTGGCACCGGCGTCCCGCAAGGCTGACTCGACGTGCTCGAGGAGACTCACCCGGTTTGGCAACTGGGTCAGGCGGTCGAAGTAGGCCAGTTGGTGGATGCGCGCCTCGGCCTCCTTCGTCTCGGTCACATCCTGGATCGCCCCGTACACCTGCTGTGGGCTGCCGTCCGGGCCTGGGACCACGTCGGCATGGATGCGCACGTACCGCAGGGTGCCGTCCGGGCGCACGACTCGATGGATCAGTTCCCGGACCGGGCGCGACTCCTCGAGAGACGCCAGCACGGCCCTCACCTCGGCGACCTCCTCCGGGTGGACCCGTTGCAGCATTGCAGCCCGGCTCGGTTCGATCTCCCCGGGCTCATACCCCAGGATGCGGAAAGTTTCGTCGGACCATCGTGTCTGGGCACTGACCAGGTCCCAGCGCCATGACCCCAGGCGGGCAACCCGCTGGGCGCTCGACAGCAGCGCCTGGTTCTCCACCACGGCCTCGAAGGCCTCGGCCGCCCGCAGGATGTAGCGGACACGGTGGCCGAGAATGCCCCAGTTGATCGGCTTGCTGATGAAGTCGGTGGCACCGGCCTCGTAGGCGCGATTGATGGATTCCAGGTCGTCCAAGCCGGTCAGCATCAGCACAGGCACATGCGTGCCATGCGGGTCCCTGCGCAAGGCAGCAACAGCCTCATAGCCATCCATGCCAGGAAGCATGACGTCCATGAGGACGATGTCAGGACGCTGCCTGTGGAACGCCTCCAGGCCGCTCTCTCCATCCACCGCGACCAGCGTCTCGAATCCCGCACTCTCCAGGGTGCGGCGCGCGATGAGACGGATCGTCGGATCGTCATCGACGATCAACGCGACGTGAGCGGTCTTGGTAATCGATTCGACCATGTGTTCCAGGGTGACTCGGCGGACGGACGGCGCGGGACGCTGACCTGCATCGATTACGGCCGGCCCCAGGTTATCTTTAGCGAAATGCAAAGCTGTTTGGCGCCGACGCGGGTCGCGCCAGTGTCACTTGGCCCCGCTCCCCCCACCCACGGAGGGGAGGCATCCCGCCAGATAGCGGCCGGTATGGCCCCGCCCCAGGCGGGCGATGTCCTCCGGCGTACCGACGCCCACCACGGATCCGCCACCCTGGCCGCCCTCCGGGCCCATGTCTATGATCCAGTCGGCGGTCTTGATCACGTCGAGATTGTGTTCGATCACGACAATGGTGTTGCCCCGGTCGCGCAGGCGGTGCAGTACCTCCAGCAGCAGTTCAACGTCCCGGAAATGCAGTCCCGTCGTGGGCTCATCAAGGATGTAGAGGGTTCGGCCGGTGTCACGCTTCGACAGCTCCAGGGCGAGCTTGACCCTTTGCGCTTCACCGCCCGAGAGCGTGGTGGCACTCTGGCCGAGGGTGATGTAGCCCAGTCCAACGGCATGAAGGGTATCCAGCCGCGTCGCGATGGGCGGCACGGGCTGGAAGAAGTCCCGGGCCTCGTCGACGGTAAGCGCCAGGACCTCGTGGATGTTGAGTCCCTTGTAGCGCACTTCGAGCGTCTCACGGCCATAACGCCGGCCGTTGCAGACGTCGCAGGGCACGTGGATGTCCGGGAGGAAGTGCATCTCCACCCGCACCACGCCATCTCCCTGGCAGGCTTCGCAGCGCCCGCCCTTGACGTTGAACGAGAAACGGCCGGGTCCGTACCCGCGTTCCCGCGCCAGCGGCACGGCCGCGAACAGTTCGCGGACGGGAGCGAACAGGCCGGTGTAGGTGGCCGGATTGGAGCGGGGCGTGCGGCCGATCGGGCTCTGGTCCACGTTGACCACCTTGTCGATGTGCTCGAGCCCGATGATTTCATCGTGAGCGGCCGGCTCATCATGGCTGCCGTGCAGGTGGCGGGCGGCACCACGGTGCAGTGTTTCGTTGACCAGTGTCGACTTGCCTGAGCCGGACACGCCGGTGACACAGACAAACAGCCCCAGGGGAATGGCGACCTCCACGTTCTTCAGATTGTTGCCACGCGCGCCACGGATCAGCAGCTGGCGTTCCGGATCGGGCGGGTGCGTCCGCGCCGGCACCGGGATGACCCGGGCGCCCGACAGGTATTGACCGGTCAGGGACGCCGGATCGGATGCGAGCTCGGCCGGGGTTCCGCTGGCGACTACCCTGCCGCCGTGCACGCCTGCGCCGGGCCCCATGTCGACGACGTGGTCGGCCCGCCGGATGGCATCCAGATCGTGTTCGACGACGATCACGGAGTTACCCATGTCGCGTAGTCTCTCCAGTGTCTGGAGCAGACGTTCGTTGTCCCGCTGATGCAGGCCGATCGAGGGCTCATCCAGCACGTACATGACGCCGGTGAGACCCGTGCCGATCTGACTGGCAAGCCGGATCCGCTGCGCCTCTCCTCCCGACAAGGTGTCGGCCGCGCGGTCCAGGGAGAGATAGCTGAGGCCCACGCTCAGGAGGAAATGCAACCTCGAGGCGATCTCCTGGACGATGCGCTGACCGATTGCCTCCTTTGCACCCACGAGCTGCAGCCCGCGGAAGAACCCCGCGCACGCCTCCAGGTCCAGCGCTTCCACCTGCGGCAGGGAGCACCCGCCCACGAAGACGTTGCGGGCCTCGGGACGCAGGCGTGCACCCAGACAGTGTGGACAGGTGGAGACGGTCTGGTAGCGCGCCAGCTCTTCGCGGACGACCGGGGAATCGGTCTCGCGATAGCGACGCTCGATGTTGGGAAGAATGCCCTCGAACTCGTGCTCGCGGACGTGGACTGCGCCCTTGGGGTCCGTGTATGTGAAGCGGATCGTCTCCTGGCCGGAACCGTGCAGCACCAGGGCCTGCACCGCTTGCGGCAGGGTCTCGAAGGCGGCCTCGACATCGAAGCCGGCGTGGCGTGCGAGACTTTCGAGCATCTGGAAATAAAACTGGTTTCGCCGATCCCAGCCCTTGATGGCGCCCGCAGCGAGGGACTGCTGGGGAAAGGCGACGATGCGCCTGGGGTCGAAGAAGGACGCAACTCCCAGTCCGCCACAGGCGGGGCAGGCGCCAGCCGGATTGTTGAACGAGAACAGCCGCGGTTCCAGTTCGGCCAGGGAGAAGTCGCATTGCGGGCAGGCCATGCGAGCAGAGAAGGCGTGTTCGCCTCCCTGGTCCAGATCGGCCACCAGCACCCGGCCGTCGCCCAGGCGCATGCAGGTCTCGACCGACTCGGCGAGCCGCTGCCTGGCCTCTTCGCGGACACGCAGGCGGTCGACCACCACGTCGATGGCGGGCCTCCCATCTCGGGAACTCGGCGCGGGCTTGTCGAGTTCGTGGACCTCGCCGTCCAGGCGCACGCGCACGAAACCCTGGGCACGCAGGTCCTCCAGCACGTCCTGCACGTCGCCCGTCCGGTCCGAGGGCAACGGCGCGAGCAGCATGATCCGGGTGTCCTTCCTCATGGCCAGCACGGCGTCCACCATCTGGGAGACGGTCTGCGCCGCCAATGCGGTGCCATGGGTCGGGCAGCGCGGTTCGCCGACCCTGGCGAACAGCAGCCGAAGGTAGTCATGCACCTCGGTGATGGTGCCAACGGTGGAGCGGGGGTTGTGGCCCGCGGTCTTCTGCTCGATGGCGATGGCGGGGGAGAGCCCTTCGATCAGATCGACGTCGGGCTTTTCCATCAGGTGCAGGAACTGCCGGGCGTAGGCGGAAAGGGACTCTACATATCGCCGCTGGCCCTCCGCGTAAAGGGTGTCGAAGGCCAGCGAGGACTTGCCGGAACCGGACAGACCGGTGATCACCACCAGCCTGCCGCGCGGCAGATCGAGGTCCACGTTCTTCAGGTTGTGGGTTCTTGCACCTCGGACACGAAGCAGGTCCATGGGATCTTGTCCGGCTCGGCCGGGAGGGGGTAATCGGCTAATATACCGAGCTTCGGAGGTCCCTCCCAGTTCGTACCCACCCCGTCCGTTTCCATACTGTGTCCCGATCCGTCAGCGCCACGCGCATGACCAGGTTCGAATTGCGATCGAGCATTGCGCTCGCCAGCATTTCCGGACTGCGCCTGCTCGGCATGTTCATCGTGCTGCCGGTGTTCGCCCTGTATGCCGAGCGCCTCCCTGGCGGGGCCGACCACACCCTGGTGGGGCTCGCTCTCGGGGCCTATGGTCTGACCCAGGCGGTGCTGCAGGTGCCCTTCGGATGGGCTTCGGATCGTTGGGGCCGCAAGCCCACGATCTACACGGGGCTGGTGTTCTTCGCCGCCGGCAGTTTTCTGTCGGCCTGGGCGCCATCCATCGGCTGGGTGATGGCGGGCAGGGTGCTGCAGGGGGCTGGGGCGATCTCCGCCGCCGTCATCGCCCTCACGGCCGATCTCACGCGCGAGGAGGTGCGCACCAAGGCGATGGCCATCATCGGCGTCACCATCGGTGTCACCTTCGCCATCTCCATGGTGCTTGGACCCGTGCTGGATCGCTGGATCGGCGTGCCGGGCATCTTCACGCTCACTGGTGTGCTTGCCCTGGGAGCGATCCTGATGGTGCGCTTCGCCATCGCCGATCCGCCCGCGGCGGCGCGTGCATCCGACGGGCGCCGCGCCACCGTGTGGCAGGTGGTGCGCGACCCCGACCTCCTGCGGCTCAACATCGGTATCTTCGTCCTACATGGCCTGCTCATGGCCGTCTTCGTTGTCGTGCCCTTCAACCTCAGGAATGCGGGGCTTGGCTCGGCCGAGCACTGGACGGTCTATCTGCCGGTCATGGCCGGCTCCTTTCTGCTCATCGTGCCGTTGATCGGGTATTCGGAGCGCCGGCAGCGGCAGAAACCGGCCTTCGTCGCCAGCGTCGTCCTGCTGCTGGTGTCTCTGGGTGTGCTGCACCTGTGGCCGGCATCCGTCGGCGGTGCGGTCGCCGGACTGACGGTTTTTTTCGTTGCGTTCAACTTTCTGGAGGCCAGCCTGCCATCGCTGGTCTCGCGGACCGTCCCGCCGGACGCCAAGGGCACGGCGGCGGGATTGTTCTCCAGCGTCCAGTTCCTCGGTACTTTCGTCGGCGCCGCCGCAGGGGGCTGGCTGTCCCAGCACTGGGGCGCTGGTGCCGTGTTTGCGTTCTGCGGCATCATCACGCTGGTGTGGCTGGCCGCGGCCGTCGGCATGTCGGTGCCGGTCCTGAAAACCCTGCCGTTTCCTCAGGTGGATCCGGAGCAGGCGGATGGTCTGGTCAGGCAGCTGCTGGCCCTGCCAGGCGTCCGTGAGGCGCGTATCCTGTCTTCGGGAGACGTTGCCCAGCTCAAGGTCGACGCCGGGCGATTCGACGAGGGACACGCTTTGCGACTCATCAACCGGGAGGTGCCACAGTGGCTTCCGTCAACAAAGTGATTCTCGTGGGCAATCTCGGGCGCGATCCCGAGGTGCGGTACACGCCCGACAACAGCGCCATCACGAACGTCAGCATCGCGACCACCGACGTGTGGCGCGACAAGAGCGGGGAGAAGCAGGAGCGCACGGAGTGGCACCGCGTTGCCTTCTTCGGCAAGCTCGCGGAGATCGCCGGCGAGTACCTGAAAAAGGGCAGTCAGGTGTATGTCGAAGGCCGTCTGCAGACCCGCAAGTGGCAGGACAAGGAAGGTCAGGAACGCTATACCACCGAGATCGTCGCTGACCGCATGCAGATGCTGGGTTCGCGTGGCGGGATGGGCATGGGCGACGCCGCTGACATGGACGCACCGCCTCCCGCTTCCCGCCAGGGTGCTCCCGCGAGGTCGTCTGCGCCGGCCCGGTCCGGATCCAAATTCGACGATCTCGAGGACGACATCCCGTTCTGACCTCGCCGTCTGCGGCCGATCCGCGCGGGCATGACGCCTGACGGCCCGGTCTGTGTCGTCGCCGTCCGTATTCCTGGAGGAAACGTTTGAAGGCCTATGAACTGCAGGCTCTGCAGAGTCTGGACAGCCTGAAGCCCGTGGAGCGCGACGTGCCCCGCCCCGGGCCCGGGCAGGTGCTGGTGCGGGTGCGCGCCTGTTCCCTCAATTTCCGCGACACGCTGGTGGCACGCGGAGCGTACGGCGGGCCGCCGCGGGCTGGCCTCGTTCCCCTGTCGGATGGTGCCGGCGAGGTGGTCGAGGTCGGGCACGGGGTGACACGGGTTCGCCCAGGGGACCGGGTTGCGGGCTGTTTCATGCAGGACTGGATCGCGGGCGAGATCACCCCGGAGGCAACGGCATCCGCCCTGGGCGGGGCCATCGACGGCATGCTGGCGGAGTATGTGGTCCTGTCGGAGCAGGGTGTGGTCAGGATTCCCGGTCACCTCAGCGACGAGGAGGCCGCCTGCCTGCCCTGTGCCGCCGTGACCGCGTGGAATGCCCTGGTCCGGGAGTCCCATGTCAAGGCGGGCGACACGGTGGTGCTGCTCGGTACCGGCGGCGTGTCCCTGATCGGGTTGCAGCTGGCCCGCATGCATGGTGCCCGCTGCATCGTCACCTCCAGCAGCGACGAGAAGCTCGAGCTGGCGCGGCGTCTGGGCGCGGAGGCAACGGTGAACTACCGCATTCGTCCCGACTGGGAAAAGTCGGTGCTGGAGTTCACCGACGGCCGCGGCGCCGACATCGTGCTGGAGGTCGGTGGTGTCGGCACGTTCGACAAGTCCGTGGCGAGCCTGCGGCTCGGCGGACACCTCTGCATGATCGGTGTACTGACCGGTGTATCGGGTACGGTGTCGACCGCCGCCATCCTGCGGCGCCATCTCCGGGTGCACGGCATCTATGTGGGTTCCCGGGAGATGTTCGAGGAGATGAACCGCGCCATCGCGGTCGGTAGCATGCGTCCACCCACCGACCGCAGCTTCGATTTCGAGGAGGCGAGAGCGGCCTACGAACATCTGCTCGGGGCCAGCCACGCGGGCAAGGTCACCATCCGTCTCTGAGCCCGGACGGGCACGGGCCCCGACTCCGGTTCCTGGTCGTCCTGGGTCGCGACCGAGGTGTCGAGGGGAAGGCGAGGCGCGGCCATGAGGTGCCGCAGGGTGCGCCGCCCCTCACCCTTATGCCTCCCTCCCGGATGCGTCGTCGACCCCCTGGTCCCAGAACGGCGTCGGCCCGAAGGCCTCGGCGCAGTGGTCTATGAAGGCGCGGAGCTTGGGCGCGGGCGGACGGCCAGGCAGGTAGGTGATCAACAGCGCGCTTTCCTCGAACGGC
>Ga0169931_10004413_pt1 | contig 21905 bp, 18 predicted proteins | sample Kivu_15m_20L_FD_129675 | JGI IMG/M metagenome (GOLD analysis project Ga0169931, IMG submission 129675) | Freshwater microbial communities from Lake Kivu, Western Province, Rwanda to study Microbial Dark Matter (Phase II) - Kivu_15m_20L... | ecosystem: Environmental > Aquatic > Freshwater > Lake...
CTGATGTCGGCCCTGATGTCGGCCCTGATGTCGGCCCTGATGTCGGCCCTGATGTCGGCCCTGATGTCGGCCCCGATGTCGGCCCCGATTTCAGCCCCGATTTCAGCCTTGATGTTGGTGGGCGAGTTCGCGGACTCGTCGGCGCGCGCGCCGTTGCGTTCACGGCCGAACTCGCCGTCGTCGGGGCAGCAACCGGCGCCGTCGCGCGTGCAACTCGCGGTGTGGCGCGGCCGTTCGACGCAGTCCGTTGCTAGCGCGCCGGCGGTTGGGTTGGCTGGCGCCGCTCGCTCTTGGCCGAAGCTTGGAGCGAATGGGCTGCTGCTCTCGTGGAGTGCGGCGTGGGGGAGTTGTTGTGTTGAGCGCGCGGGCGCTGGCCGGCGCACCGTGGTGTCGACACGCAGGCTTACCAGCGAACTGAGCGACGCGTGCTGCGGGGACTTCTCCGTCAAGCACACCAAGGCGAGGTCGTGCTTTTTGGCCAAGGCGAGCAAGCGCGCTTGCATCGCCATGGTTGTGCGGGCCGCGTTGGTGAGGTCGAGCACAACCAGGCCGAAGGCGCCGCTGCGTGCGATCCACTCTGCGGCCAGTCCCAGATCGGTCGAGCGCGGCACTCGGACCACGACCAGCGCGTCGAGGTCGATGCCGCAGGCGTGCAGGTCCTGAGGCAGGAAGCTCGAGCCCCGAGTTTGGAGCCAAGCCACGTTTTCGCCGCGCAGCTGCGCGTCGAGCGCCAGGCTTGCAGCGCACGACAGAGTGGCGCTCGCCGGGCCACCAGCCAGTTCACACAGCCGCCCGGCCACTTCACGCCAGCCCCAAGTCGGAGCGCTGCTCGCGCGCCCTGTTTCCAGTGCGGAACTGCGCAGCAGGCCCACTGCAGAGGGCCACGCAGACGGCGAGGCGGACTTCTGCCGGCTTCGCCCAGCGCCGGATGGGCCCGCGCGCTCGACGCGGGAGCTTTCCTTGCCAGGAGTGGTGTCGGACTCTCGAGCGTTGACCTCAGGCGTGTCGAGCGCGGCTTCGGTGGTCGTGTCGCTAGCGGTGTCGCTAGTTGGGCCGCTGGCTGCGTATTCCCACCCTCCCGGTGTGCTGTCGGTGTCGCGATCGAGTTCGGCAGCTTCGGACCCCGATTCGCCCCGATCTAGCCCGCCCCGATCCAGCTCACCCCGATCTAGCCCGCCCCGATCCGATCCCTGAGCGCGCGCCGCCCCGGCCTCGGTGGCAAACGAACGCCAAAAATTCCCTGCGCCGGCCATAACATCAGACTACCATCGGCCCAGGAGGGCCGCAAGGCGGCCGCGGGCTTCCGGAGCCGGCAGGCCTTACGATCGCCGCTGAACCATGGGCTGCCTTCACGACCCCGGCGACCCGTTTGCGCGGGCCCGCGAACGCGAGCGCGGCGCCACGGAGCGGTCGGACCGTCGACGCGAGAGCGTCTGGTTTTTGGCGGCCGTGTTGCTCCACGGACTCGTCTACTGGCTGTGCCTCGCGCCCTGGATGGGGGAGGACGAGCCCTGGCACTTCGAGTACGCCAGCCACGTCGCCGACGGCCACGCTCCCTGGGGCAACGGGCGCGTTGAGTTCTCGAACACGGCGCTGCAGACCGGTCCGAATGCGCCCTACGACGAGCGCTGGGACCACCCCTCGTCGCAACTGCAGGTGCGCCGCCGCTTCGCCACGTTGAGCGACGAAGCGATCGCCGCTCGCCAAGCGCAGATCCTCGAATCGATGGAGCGCCACAGCTTCTACGCGCGCGTCGATTGGACCGGCGGCTTCGGCGGCCGGCGCGACTTCGATCAGATCCAGCCGGTGTTCACGGCGACCACGCACCAACCGGGCTACTACCTGCTGCTCGGCGCTTGGCTCGCACTGTGGCCCGGCGAGGACATCGACGGGCAGCTGTACTGGGCGCGGTGCCTGTCGCTGATCCTGTACGTGCTCACGTGTTGGGCCGGGCTCGAGTTCGCGCGCGCGGCGTTCACCGACCGCAGCTTGGCTTTGGCTGTTGCGTTCGTCGTCGCCTGGCTGCCGATGCACGCGCGCCAGGCCGCGCTCGTCAACAACGACGTGCTCGTGCGCACGCTTTCGGCGTTCGTGTGGATGGTGTGCGCCAGGCGCCTCGCCGGAGTCGCTGGCACGCGCGAGTTCGCGCTCGCTGTCGCCGCCGCGTTGCTGGCGCTGTTCGTCAAGACGACAGCGGCGGCGGGGCTGGGCGTTCTGCTGCTGACGCTCGTGCTCGAGACGCGGCGCGTCCGCGACGCACGCCGTCTGTTCCTCTACACCGCCGGCGCTTTGCTGGTGCTCGCCGGAGTGATCACGTACTGGCACTTCCAGCACAGCCCCGTGCTGCCGCGCAACGTCGCTGCGTTCCTGCTGCGGATCGGACGCGGGCTTTCGTCGAGCGCGATGCACGAACTCGCGACGACCTGGATCGGCGCCTTCAACTGGTACTCGCGCCCCTTCTCTGGCCTTGAGTACGCCTCGATCGGCGGCGCCACGTTGGCGCTGCTGGCCGGCGGGCTCGTAGTTCTCGCGCGCGGCGCGGCCGGCGTTTCGCGCTCGACGCTGCTCTTGTGCGCTCTCGGAGTGCTCGTGCAACTCGCGCTGCCGGTGCTGCGCGGCGTCGGCCACGGGCGGTACCTCATGCCGGCTTTGCTGGCGATTTCCGCGTTGCTTGCGGCCGGGGCCGTTGCCTGGGTTCCCGAGCGCTCGCGGCCGCGCGCGGCGCTCGCTCTGGCCTGCGCTCTGGTCGCCTACGACGCTTGGTTCCTGTGGGCCGGCCTGATCCCCAGCGAGTACGGAGTGTGGGGCGCATGAACCGCGCCACGCTCGTTCTCGTCGCCGTGGCGTTGCTCACGGCGGCGCTCGCGTTGTTGCGCGCCGGTGAGCCTGCGCCGGAACTCGAGGTGCGCGCCATCCCGCACCAAGCTCAGTTCGGGCGCATCTTCCCCGGCTTCGCGGTGGGCGAGGTCTTTCGCTGCGCGGGGCCGATTCGGCGCATCGATGTCGCACTCGTCCCGCTCGGCGGCGAGCCGACGCCGCTCGAATTCACGCTGCGCGCCGACGGTCCCGACGGCGAGGTGTTGCGCAGCGCCAGGCTCAGCCCGCGCGATCTGCCCAGTGCAGATGCGTGGGTCTCGATTTCCTTCGAGCCGGTGGAGCACGCCAGCGGCCAGTACCACTTCTCCCTCGCCAGCTCGCAACCTTCGTCGCACTCGCCCTGGGTGCGCTACCGCGCGGTCTCGCACGTCGTGCGGCCGTGGGGGACAAAGGTCCTCGGCGACACGGTGCGTGAGTTCGAACTGGCGCTGCTCCCGCACGGCGATCTACGCGCGCTGGCGCTTGCCGTCGACGGGTTGGATGCGGCCGCCGCGCCGGCGAGCGTCGAGCTCTTCGATCCTCGCAGCGGCGAGCTTGTCGCCCGCGGCGAAGTGCTGCAGCGCTCTCCGCAGGCCGCCGCGTGGGTCTTCTTCACCTTCGCATCGCCGTGGTCCGCTGCGCGTTGGCGACCGTGGACGGCGCGGCTCCAACTCCCGCCGAATGCGCGCGTGATCGGCGATTCGTCCGGACCGTCGTTGATCTCGTTCCACGCCGGCGAGGCGTCGGACGAGCAACTCGCCGGCGCGACGGTCGCCGCCAGCGTGCTTCCCGACCGCGATCTTGTGTTCCGCGTGTGGGGCGACATCACGAACGAAGGCGTGCGAGGCCGCGCCTTCGCCCGACTGGGATCGCGTGCGCCTTGGGTCGTGGTGCTGTTCGTGCTCGCGGTCGCAGCGCTGGGGCGGACGTTGGCCGCAGCGCGCCTCTCCGCCTGAACTCGCCATGGACATCGTCGTCGTTCACCCGCAGATCCCGCACAACACCGGCTGTATCGCCCGACTGTGCGCGGCGACCGGCAACGCTCTGCACTTGGTGGAGCCCTTGGGCTTCAGTTTGGCCGATCGGTACCTCAAGCGGGCCGGTTTGGACTACTGGCCGCAGGTCGAACTGGTCGTGCACGCCGATTGGGAGCGCGCCTGCGCCGAGCTGGCGCACCGCAGCCCTCGTCCGATGCACTCCCGTCTGAGGCTGTTCACCGGATTGGGCGGTCAGAAGCTGTTCGACGTGCCGTTCGAGCCCGACGACGTGCTCGTCTTCGGCTGCGAATCGGACGGTCTGCCGAGCGAGTTGCTCGCAGCTCACCCGCACCGGCGCGTCTACGTGCCGGTCGCGCGCGGCGTGCGCGGGCTCAATCTCGCCAACGTGGCTTGTCTGGGCGTTTACACCGCGATGGTCCGCGCGGGCGTGCCGCTCCCCGACAACGACGGGAGCTACGAGGCCCATCCGCTCGCCAACGAGGACATCTGGCCACTCTCCCGTGCACGTCGCAGTGCGCCGCCGACTTGAGCGTGCGCGCGCGTTCGGCGCGCTGAGCCGCGCAAGTGTTTTCGCGACAGCGCGTCCGCGCGCGGTCGGGGCTACAGAAACGCTCTCTTGATTCCGGCGCTAGCCGAACGTAACCAAGAGAGATCCACCATGGCCCAAATATTCCATCCGAGCACCAACACGCTTTCGAAGGTCTCGATCTTCGGCGGAGTGTTTTTCGTGTTCGGGGCGTTGTGGCTGGCATCCGAGATCAATCGCTCGTCCTACGTCACGCAGGCGGGCGTTGTTCGAGCGCAGCCCGTGGCGTTCGGTCACAAGCACCACGTCGCAGGACTGGGCATCGACTGCCGCTACTGCCACACCAGCGTCGAAGAGGCTGCGTTCGCCGGCATACCGTCGACCAAGACGTGCATGACGTGCCACTCGCAGATCTGGACCGAGGCGCCGATGCTCGAGCCCGTGCGCGCGGCCTTCCGCGAGGATGCGTCGATCCCTTGGACGCGCGTGCACGACCTGCCGGACTTCGCGTACTTCGACCACTCGATCCACCTCGCCAAGGGGATTGGTTGCCAGTCGTGCCACGGTCAGGTTGATCAGATGCCGCTGGCCTGGCGCGAGCACTCGCTCAACATGGAGTGGTGTTTGTCGTGCCACCGCGAGCCTGAGAAGTACGTCCGGCCGCCCAGCGAGGTGTTCAACATGAACTACGTGCCGGAGCGCCCGCAGAGCGAACTGGGTCCGGAACTCGTGCGCCAACTCCACATCGAAGGCCGCACCAACTGCTCGGCCTGCCACCGATGAGCCACACCACTCCCTCGGCGGCAAACGACGCGCCGCGCACCGGTCCCTGGCGCAGCCTCGAGGAGCGCGCCGCACGTGTCGCCGGCAGCGAGTTCGAGCACTCGCACGCTCACGAGCACGAGCACGACCAGCACGCCGCGCCGCGTCCGTCAAACGCGTTGCTGTCGAGCGTTGAGGTCGCGCGCCGCGATTTCCTGCGCCTCATGGGCAGTTCGCTCGCCGCCGCCGGCGCCGCCGCGTGCACGCGTCAGCCCGACGAGCGAATCCACGCCTACGGCGCGAGTCCGGAGGCGCTCATCCCCGGCAAGCCGCTCTACTTCGCCACGGCGATGCCTTGGGCGAGCGGCGCTCTGGGGTTGCTCGTCGAGAGCCACATGGGGCGTCCGACGAAGGTCGAAGGCAACCCCGACCACCCGGCCAGCCTCGGCGCCACGGACGCGTTCGCGCAGGCCTCTGTGCTCGAGCTCTACGACCCCACGCGCGCCCAGTTGGTGCGGCGCAACGGTGCGATTTCGACCTGGTCGGCGTTCCTCGACGAATTCAGCGCGCTGCTCGAGGCGCAGCGCGCGAGCGGTGGCGCAGGTCTGCACATCCTCACGCCGACGGTGGTTTCGCCGACCCTGCACGCGCAACTCGTCGCGTTGCTCAAGGCGTATCCCAGCGCCGTCTGGACGCAGTGGTCCGCGCACAATCGCGACCGCGCGCGCGCCGGCGCGCTCGCGGCGCTCGGGGGCGATGTCGCGGTCCACCCTGATCTTTCGCGCACCAAGGTCGTGCTCTCGCTCGACGATGATTTCCTCGCGGGCCCCGGCGGCGTGCGCAACATGCGCGCGTTCGCAGCTGCGCGCCGCGCGCGTCGCGACACGCAATCGATGCTGCGGCTGTACTGCGTCGAGTCGAGCGTGTCGATCACCGGTGCCGCCGCCGATCACCGTTTGCCGGCGCGTCCCAGCGTGCTGGCCGCTGTGGCCGCTCGCATCGCCGCGAAGGTCGGCGTCGCGACGAACGCGCTGCCTCTCGCCCCCGAACACGAGCGCTGGGCCGACGCGGTCGCCGCCGATCTGCTCGCCCACCGCGGCGAGTGCGCGGTGCTCGTCGGTCTCGAGCAAAGCCCCGAAATCCACGCGCTCGCGCACGCGGTGAACCATGCGTTGGGCGCCGTGGGGCAGACCCTGCGCTACACCGAGCCCGTGGAGTGCGCTTCTGTCGACCAAGGCGCGGAGCTGCGCGCTTTGGTCGGCGAGTTGCAGGGCGGGCGCGTCGAGTTGCTCGTCGTGCTGGAAGGCAATCCGGTCTATGACGCTCCGGCCGATCTGGGGTTGCGCGAGGCGTTCACCAAAGCGCGCGTGCGCGTCGCGCTCTCGCTGTTCGACAACGAGACGACGCAGCTCTCGAACTGGCATGTTCCGGCGACTCACTTCCTCGAGTCCTGGAGCGATGCGCGCGCCTTCGACGGAACGATCTCCATCGTTCAGCCGCTGATCGCTCCGCTGTATGGCGGAAAGAGCGCGCACGAGTTGGTGGCGGTGATGGCGGGCGCGCCGAACGCGAAGGCCTACGAACTGGTGCGCGCTCACTGGCAGGCGCAGCACGAGGACGACGACTTCGAGAGCGCCTGGAAGCGCTCGCTGCACGACGGGCTGCTCGCCGGCAAGCGCTTCTTCGCGCGCAGCGTCGCCATGGCTAACGCCGCGCCCAAGCTTTCGACGCCGGCGGCGGAGGGGCTGGAGTGGGTGCTGCGCACCGACGACTCGGCTTACGACGGTCGCTTCGCCGCGAACGCTTGGCTGCAGGAATGCCCGAGGCCTCTGACCAAGCTGACTTGGGACAACGCCGTGCTCATCGGTGTCGCCACCGCGGAGCGCGCGGGTCTCTCGAGCGGCGACGTCGTCGCACTCACGATCGACGGCTCACGCTTGGAGGCGCCGGTGTGGGTCACCCCCGGGCACGCGGAAGACTGCCTCACGCTGCCGCTTGGATATGGGCGGACCACCGCTGGCCCGATCGGGACGGGTGTTGGTTTCGACGCGTACGTGTTCACGCGCCGGAGCGGCGCGTGGAGCGGCGTCGGCGCCAAGCTCGAGCGCCTCGAGCGCAAGCACGAGTTCGCGCCCGCGCAGGAGCATCACGACATGGAGCGCCGCGACCTGGTCCGGACGCTTCCGCTCGGCGCGCTCGATTCGGCCAAGGTCCATCCGGCGCTCGCGCACGGCGAGACTTCGTTGTATCCGCCGCACGCTTACAACGGCGTCGCGTTCGGCATGGTCATCGATCTCAACTCCTGCATCGGCTGCAACGCCTGCGTGATCGCCTGCCAGTCCGAGAACTCGATTCCGGTCGTGGGCAAGGAAGAGGTGATCAACGGGCGCGAGATGCACTGGCTGCGCATCGACCGCTACTACGAAGGCGATCCTTCGGATCCGCGTGTGCTGCTCCAGCCGGTGCCCTGCATGCACTGCGAGGCGGCGCCTTGCGAGGTGGTGTGCCCCGTCGGCGCGACGACCCACAGTCCGGAAGGTCTCAACGAGATGACCTACAACCGCTGTGTCGGCACGCGCTACTGCTCCAACAACTGCCCGTACAAGGTGCGGCGCTTCAACTTCCTCGCCTACGCGGATCTGGAGACGGAGAGCCTCAAGCTCCAACGCAACCCCGATGTGACCGTGCGCACGCGCGGAGTCATGGAGAAGTGCACGTATTGCGTGCAGCGCATCCAAGAGAAGCGCATCGGCGCGCGGCGCGAGGGGCGTGAGGTAGGCGGGGACGAGATCGTGACGGCGTGCCAGCAGGTCTGCCCGGCGCAGGCGATCACTTTCGGTGACATCAACAATCCGCAGAGCGCTGTGTCGAAGCTGCGCTCCGAGCCGCACCACTACGGTCTGCTCGAGGAATTGAACACCAAGCCGCGCACGACGTACTTGGCCAAGGCCTCTGCGCCCAATCCGCAACTCGCCGAGGGCAAGGGGGAAGCCAAGTGAGTTCGGCCAAGCCCACGGGCGCCGCTGCCGGCGCACCTGTCATCGGTCCGGGCCACTCGCTGGCCTCGGTCACCGATCAGATCAGCAAGATCGTTCTTTCGCGCCAGACTCCGACCGGCTGGTTCATCGGCCTGGGCGTCGCGATGCTCGGTGTCGGAGTGCTCATCACCGCCGTCGGCTGGCTGCTCTGGTGGGGCCTGGGCGTGTGGGGCATCAACCAGCCCGTCGGTTGGGGCTTCGCGATCATCAACTTCGTGTGGTGGATCGGCATCGGTCACGCCGGCACGTTGATCTCCGCGATTCTGCTGCTCCTGAAGCAGGAGTGGCGCACGTCGATCAATCGTTTCGCGGAGGCGATGACGTTGTTCGCCGTGATGTGCGCGGGAGTGTTCCCGCTGCTGCACGTCGGTCGACCCTGGCTCGCGTACTGGCTGCTTCCTTATCCCAACACGATGGGGATGTGGCCGCAGTTCCGCAGCCCGCTCTTGTGGGACGTCTTCGCAGTTTCGACGTACGCGACCGTCAGCGCCCTGTTCTGGTACGTCGGCCTGATCCCGGACCTCGCGACGCTCCGCGACCGCGCCAAGAGTCTGGTTTGGAAGCGCATCTACGGCGCGTTGGCGCTCGGCTGGCGCGGCGCGGCGCGTCACTGGGAGCGCTACGAGACGGCGTACGGTTTGCTCGCCGGTCTCGCGACTCCGCTGGTGGTCAGCGTGCACACGGTGGTCAGCTTCGACTTCGCGGTCTCGGTCATTCCGGGCTGGCACGCGACGATCATGCCGCCCTACTTCGTCGCGGGCGCGATCTTCTCTGGCTTCGCGATGGTGCTGACGCTCGCGATCCCGATCCGCCGCATCTTCAAGCTCGAGGACTTCATCACGATGAAGCACCTCGACAACATGGCGAAAGTCATCCTCGCGACAGGAATGATCGTCTGCTACGGCTACGCGATGGAGGCGTTCTTCGCGTGGTACTCGGGCTCGCCGTACGAGCGGTACATGATCATGAACCGCATGCTCGGGCCGTACGGATGGTCGTACTGGGCGCTGATCACATGCAACCTGCTCGTTCCGCAGCTGCTGTGGAGCTCGGCGGTGCGCCGCAACATCGCTGCGCTGTTCGCCATCGCCATCGTCGTCAACGTCGGCATGTGGCTGGAGCGCTTCGTGATCGTCGTCACGAGTTTGCACCGCGACTACCTGCCCTCCTCGTGGGGCATGTACTACCCGACCGTGTGGGACTGGGCCCTGTACCTGGGGACGATCGGGCTGTTCTTCTTCCTGCTGTTCTTGTTCATCCGCTTCTTGCCGATGATCTCGATCTTCGAAATGCGCACGCTCGTCCCTGCGACGGGTGAGGAGCTGCCGAAGAAGGGACTGCACATCGCCGCGAGCGGCGGATCGTCTGGGGAGGCGCGTCGGCCGTGAAACCCAAGTTCCCGATCTACGGTTATCTGGCCGAGTTCCACGACGGCGATGGGCTGCTAGCGGCGGCGAAGAGTTCGCGCGCAGAGGGCTACACGGTCATGGAGGCGTACACGCCCGTGCCCATGGAGGAGGTTGCACACACCCTCGGCTTCCGCACCTCCCTTCCGTGGATCGTGCTCGCCGGAGGCGTGCTCGGCGCCTGCGTGGGCTTCGGCCTGCAGTACTGGACGAGCGTGATCGACTATCCGATGAACATCGGCGGTCGGCCGATGAACTCCTGGCCTTCGTTCATCGTCGTCACCTTCGAGATGACGATCCTCTTCGCGGCCGCGGCGGCGGTCCTGGGCATGTTGTGGCTCAACGGTCTTCCGCAGCCCTACCACCCGGTGTTCAACGTGCCGGCCTTCGAACTCGCCAGCCGCAATCGCTTCTTCCTCATGATCCTCTCGCGCGATCCGCGGTTCGACATGGCGGGCACCAAGAGCTTCATGGACGGTCTAGGTGGTCTGTCGGTCAAGGAGGTCCCGCACTGATGCGCGCAACACTCTCGATCCGAAGTGTGGCCGTGGCGCTCGCGCTGTTCGGCGCGCCCGCATGTCGACAGGACATGCACGATCAGCCCAAGGGCGAGCCCATGGAGGCCAGCGTCTTCTTCGCCGACGGACGTGTGGCGCGCCCGCTCGTCGAAGGCGTAATCGCTCGCGGCGAGCTCGACCTCGATCCGCACCTGCACACCGGCAAGGTCGGCGGACAACTCGTCGACACGTTCCCTTTCGCGATCGATGCCGAGGCGCTCACGCGCGGTCGGGAGCGCTACGGGATCTTCTGCGCGCCGTGCCACGACGCGGCCGGGCTGGGCGAAGGAATGATCGTCCAGCGCGGCATGAAGCGTCCGCCGTCGCTGCACATCGACCGCTTGCGCCAGGCGCCCGCCGGTTACTTCTTCGACGTGATCACGAACGGCTACGGCGCGATGTACGACTACTCCGATCGCATTCGCCCTGAGGATCGCTGGAAGATCGTGGCCTACATCCGCGCGCTGCAGCTGTCGCAGAACGCAACGGTGGCGGACGCGCCCACGGAAGAACGCGCGCGTTTGGAGGCCCAATGAGCGCGCCCGCCACTGTCGACTTCGGTCAGCGCCTCGAGCGTTGGCGCAACGTGTCCTTCGCTGTCGGTGCGCTCGGTCTCGCCGCCAGCGGCTACGCGTGGTTCTCCGATCGAACGGAGTTCACGCGCATGTGGCTGATCGCGTTCCTCTACTGGCTCGCGATCCCGCTCGGCAGTCTCGCACTGTCGATGCTGCACTACCTCACGGGCGGCGGCTGGGGGCTGGCGATCCAGCGCTGGATGCAGGCCGCGATGCGCACCCTTCCGCTGCTGGCGCTGCTCTTCGTGCCGATCGCCCTGGGCATGCACGAACTCTACGAGTGGACGCACGCGGATGTGGTCGCCAAGGACGAACTGCTGCAGTTCAAGTCGCCGTACCTCAATTCGACCGGTTTCCTCATCCGTGCGGGCGTGTTCTTCGCCGTGTGGATCGGGCTCGCCGCCTTGCTGGGCGCTGGCGCCAAACGATTCGACGCCGGCGGCGGCGAAGGCGCACTCGGTCGCTTGCGCATGATCTCGGGGCCGGGCCTGGTCCTGTATTTCCTCGCCATGACGTTCGCCGCGATCGACTGGGCGATGTCCATTGAGCCGCACTGGTTCTCGACCATCTACGGGGTGGTGTTCATCATCGGACAAGGACTCGCGACGCTGGCTTTCACGATTCTGCTCTCCTCGCAGGCGGCGGACAGCGCTCCCCTCAAGGGTCGCCTGCTACCAGTCCACGTGCACGATCTCGGCAAGCTGATGTTCGCCTTCGTGCTGCTGTGGGCGTATGTGAACTACTCGCAGTTCGTGATCATCTGGTCGGCGAACTTGGCGGAGGAGACGCCGTGGTACCTCAAGCGCATGCACGGCGCCTGGGGCGTGGTCGCCGTCACGTTGGTCGCCCTGCACTTCGCGCTGCCGTTCCTCGTGCTGCTCTCCAAGTCGGTGAAGCGCAATACAAAGGTTCTCGGAGCGATCGCGGCGTTCATGCTGCTTATGCGCCTCGTCGACCTCGTCTGGTACATCGGGCCGGCGTTTGGCCACGGCACGCATGCCGAGGTGCATGTGCATTGGAGCCTCGCCACGTCCTTCATCGGCATCGGCGGCATCTGGTTCGGCGTCTTCGCAACGCAGCTCCGGAACCGTCCGTTGACCTCGCTCCCTGAACCCGACCCTCGCGCGATGGCCGCGGCGCACCACTAAAGATGGAACACGGCAATCAATCCCAGGGCGGTTACGAGCGCAGCGACGCGCTGCTCAAGCCCATCGTGGTCTTCACGCTGGTGCTGACGTTGCTGGTCGTCGCATCGTTCGTGGGAATGCGTTGGCTTTTCGACGCCTTGGAAGAGCGCCAGCGGGCCGCCGAAGCTCCGCCGCACCCCATGGCGCAACCTGTCGAACCGCCCGCTCCGCGCCTTCAGCGCGAGACCTCGGCGGATCTGATCGCGCACCAGGAGCGCGAACTCCAACTCACGACCCGCTACGAGTGGGTGGATCGCAGCACTGGCGTGGTGCGAATCCCAGTGGAGCGCGCGATCGAACTCACGTTGGAGCGCGGTCTGCCGACGCGCGAAACGAGGAAGCGATGAGAACACTCTTGGGGTTGGTGCTGGCGGCGGTGGCCGCTCTCGCCCCTGACGCGCCTGCGCAGCGACTCGACGCGTACCAGCGCTTCGAGGGCGCGGAGGACGTGGGCATCGACCAGAAGCTCGGCGCCAAGCTGCCGCTCGGACTCGAGTTTCGCGACGAGCAGGGCGGGCGATTCGAGCTGGGGGACGCGTTCGAGGATCGTCCCGTGGTGATCGCGCTCGTGTACTACGAGTGCCCGATGCTTTGCACGTTGGTGCTGAACGACCTCGTCAGCGCGATGCGCGGCGTCCAGTTCGAGCTGGGCGAGGACTACTCGATCGTGACGGTCAGCATCGATCCGGCCGAGGGTCCGGAGTTGGCGGCGACGAAGAAGCGCCGCTATCTCGGCGAGCTCGACGGCGCGCGTTTCGCCGACGCGGCGGCCGCGGAGCGCTTCGATGGCTGGCGCTTTCTGACGGGCGACGAAGCGAACGTGAAGGCGCTCTCCGACGCACTTGGCTTCCGCTACGCCTACGACGCGGAGCGCGACGAGTACGCGCACGCGGCCGGCGTGATGGTCGCCAGCGCAGAGGGCGTCGTGACGCACTACCTCTACGGAATCGGCTACGACCCTAGCGACTTGAAGCTCGCGCTGGTGGACGCCGGGCGCGGCCAGGTCGGTTCGCTCGTCGACCAGATCGTGTTGCGCTGCTTCCACTACGACCCGTGGGAGGGGCGCTACGGATTCGCGATCCTCACCGTGCTTCGCGGCGCCGCCTTGCTGACGGTCGGCGCGATCGCGGTGTTCGTCGTGCGCAACCTGCGCAACGATCGTCGCCGCAAGGCGTCGGCGGGAGCCGCAGCATGAGCCCGCTCTCCGGATTCTTCGCCTTGGCGGTCCAGACGTACCCCGGGTCGGGAAACGCGCCGCTGTTTCCGCCGAGCGCCTCCACGATCTCGGGAGAGGTCGACGCGCTGTATTGGTTCCTGATCGGCGTCTCGGTGTTCTTCTCGGCGCTGATCTGCGCGCTCGTGATCGGATTCAGCGTCCGCTTCCGTCGCCGCCCTGGCGTCCACGCCACACCGATCGAGGGCTCAATGGCGCTGGAGTTGCTGTGGACGGTCGTTCCGCTCGGGATCGCGATGGTGATCTTCATCTGGGGTGCGAAGGTCTACTTCCGCACGGTGAAGGTCCCGTCGAATGCGATGCAGATCGACATCACCGGCAAGCAGTGGATGTGGAAGGCGCAGCACCCGACAGGGCAGCGCGAGATCAACGACCTCCACGTTCCGGTTGGCGTGCCGATCAAGCTGCGCATGATCAGCGAGGACGTGATCCACTCGTACTTCATCCCCGCGTTTCGCATCAAGCGGGACGTCGTGCCGGGCCGCTATTCCAGCGCCTGGTTCGAAGCCACCGAGCCGGGCGAGTACCACCTGTTCTGCGCCGAGTACTGCGGCACAAAGCACTCCCAGATGATCGGGCGTGTGTACGCGCTCGATCCCGTTGAGTACCAGCGCTGGCTGTCGGGAACCGTTGCTGGAGAGACGCCGAAACAGGCGGGAGAGAAGCTCTTCGCCAGCCTGCGCTGCGACACGTGCCACAACGCGCAGTCCGGCGCGCGTGGTCCCGACCTCGCCGGTCTGTGGGGCTCGGAGGTCGAGCTGCGCAGCGGTGGCTCGGTCCGCTTCGACGCCGACTACGTGCGCGAATCGATCCTCAATCCCGCCGCAAAAATCGTGAAGGGCTACGAGCCCCTGATGCCCAGCTACTCGGGCCAGGTCAGCGAGGAGCAGATGCTCGCCCTGATCGCCTACCTCGAGTCGCTCTCAGCGCCCCAGGGCGCGAAGGACAGGCCATGACTGCGCCCAGCGCCTCCACAGCGCCCTCGTTCGCCCCGCGCGACAATTATCTGACCGCCGATTACTCCTGGCGCTCGTGGTTGCTCACGGTCGACCACAAGCGCATCGGCATCCTGTACCTCCTGTCGGTGACGGGCTTCTTCTTCCTGGGTGGCCTGTTCGCCGTCCTGCTGCGCCTCGAACTCGCGACGCCGCAGGGCGACCTCGTGCAGGCCGAGACCTACAACAAGCTCTTCACCATGCACGGCCTGGTGATGATCTTCTTCTTCCTGGTTCCCTCGATCCCAGGCGTCCTGGGGAACTTCTTCGTGCCCATCATGATCGGGGCGAAGGACATGGCCTTCCCACGACTGAACTTGCTGTCGTGGTACGTGTACATGATCGGCGGCCTGGTGAGCTTCCTCGCCATCATCACCGGAGGCGTCGACACGGGCTGGACCTTCTACGCGCCGTACTCGAGCACGTACGCGAACTCCAACGTCGCGCTCACAGCGGTCGGCGTCTTCATCACCGGCTTCTCGTCGATCCTCACGGGCCTCAACATCATCGTCACGGTGCACAAGATGCGTGCGCCGGGCATGACTTGGTTCCGCATGCCCCTGTTCGTGTGGGCTCACTACGCAACGAGCGTGATCATGGTCCTCGGCACGCCCGTGCTGGCGATCACCATCCTGCTGCTCGCGCTCGAGCGCTTGTTCCACATCGGGATCTTCGACCCCAAGCTCGGCGGCGATCCGGTGTTGTTCCAGCACCTGTTCTGGTTCTACAGCCACCCGGCGGTCTACATCATGATCCTGCCGGCGATGGGGGTGATCAGCGAACTCGTCGCCGCGTTCTCACGCAAGCGCATCTTCGGTTACTCGTTCGTCGCCTTCAGTTCGCTGGCGATCGCGGTGCTGGGTTTCCTCGTGTGGGGACACCACATGTTCCTCAGCGGACAGTCCGTCTACGCGGGCGTGGTGTTCAGCGTGTTGAGCTTCCTGGTAGCGATCCCCAGCGCTGTGAAGGTGTTCAATTGGTCGGCCACCCTCTACAAGGGCTCGGTCCAACTCTCGACGCCGATGATGTACGTGATCGGCTTCCTGGGGCTCTTCACGATCGGCGGCCTCACCGGCCTCTTCCTCGCCTGCCTGGGCTTGGACGTCCACGTCCACGACACGTACTTCGTGGTCGCGCACTTCCACTACATCATGGTGGGCGGCGCGGTGATGGCGTTCCTCGGCGGGATCCACTACTGGTGGCCGAAGATGTTCGGGAAGATGTACCCGGAAGGGCTGGGCAAGGTCTCAGCAGTCGTGATCTTCATCGGGTTCAACCTGACCTTCTTCCCGCAGTTCTTGCTCGGCTATCTAGGCATGCCGCGGCGCTACCACGCGTATCCCGAGGAGTTCGGCGTGCTCAACGTGCTCTCTTCCGCGGGCGCGTCGATTCTCGGCATCGGCTATCTGTTGCCCATGGCGTACCTGCTCTGGTCGCTGCGCTACGGCGCGGAAGCCGAGCAGAATCCGTGGGGCGCCAAGGGGTTGGAATGGGAGAAAGCGCCGACGCCTCCGCCGACGTTCAATTTCGACGCCACTCCGGTCGTGACGCAGGAGGCGTACGCGTACGCCGACGATCTGCCGCCCGAAGAGTCGCGCACCCAGGCCCGTCTCGTCTAAAGGACCCCCGATGTCGGACTCCTATGGCGGCCACGGTGCGCTGGCGCACCACTTCGAAGACCTCGAGCAGCAGCGCGAGGCCCACACGCTCGGCATGTGGGCTTTCCTCGTCACCGAGATCCTGTTCTTCGGCGGACTCTTCGCGGCCTACGTCGTCTACCGCTCCGCGTACCCCGAGGCCTTCGCCAACGCGAGCAATCAACTCGACCCCGTGCTCGGCGGCATCAACACCGCTGTGCTGATCGGCTCGAGCTTCACCATGGTGCTGGCGGTTCACGCCGCTCAGCAGCGGCGCAAGTGGGCGATCTTCGGCTGGCTGTGGGCCACGATCGTGCTCGGCACGGCCTTCCTCGGCGTGAAGTACGTCGAGTACCACCACAAGTGGGAGCACCATCTGATTCCCGGTCCGAACTTCCTGTTCGAGGGGCAGCCCGGCGGCTCGGAGCAGTTGTTCTTTGCGCTCTACTTCTCCATGACCGGCTTGCATGCGTTCCACATGGTCATCGGCGCCGGGATCCTGGTCTGGCTCAGCGTGCTGGCGCTCAAGGGCCGCTTCGATGAGCCGGGCCGCAACGCAGTGGAGATGACGGGGCTGTACTGGCACTTCGTCGACCTCGTGTGGATCTTCCTGTTTCCGCTGCTGTACCTGCTCGGGAGACACCAATGAGCGCCACTCACGACGCAGCCCACTCCGACCACGGCGGGGCCGGACTGAAGCTGTACTTCGCCGTGTTCGCGGCGCTCCTCGTCGGCACGTGGCTCACGGTCTGGGTTGCGGGCCGTGACTTCGGCGTGTGGAACACGCCGATCGCACTCGCGATCGCCTGCACGAAGGCTGCTCTGGTGCTGCTCTATTTCATGCACGTGCGTTGGTCCTCGCGCGTTGTGTGGATGGCGGCCGCGATCGGTTTCGTGTTCCTCGTGATTCTGCTGGCCTTCACCTTGAGCGACTACTTCACGCGCGACTGGCTCGAGATCTACAGCGCTCCGCTGAAGAGTCGCTAGCCGTCGAGCTCGGTTCGGTGCGCTGAAACTGGCGCTGGTGGGGCCACGCCTGCCATTGCTGTTGACGACAGTGCATGCGCAGGCGGGCCAGGACGCTTCGGGCTGCGGAGACGTGGCCAGAAAGCTCTTTGCACCTGCTGATCGGCCGCGCAAAGTGCGCGAGTTGCGCGCTCGTGCCGCGCTCTCCCGCTGAACCCCCAAGTGCAGATCAGGAAGCCCCGTTACGGTGATCCGCTCGACGTGCGGGTGGACCGCTTGAACTCCGACGGCGTCGCCGTCGGCCGCGTCGAACTGGAGTCCGGCGCGTACAAAGTCTTCGTCGAGCGTGCTTTGCCCGGCGAATTGGCGCGCACCAGCGTGATCCGTCGGCGGCGCGCGCAACTCGACGTGCGCACCGTCGACTTGCTGGAGCCAAGTGCGGAGCGCGTTGCTCCGCGTTGCGCCCACTTCGGAGTGTGCGGCGGATGTCGCTTCCAGGACCTCGCCTACGCCGCGCAGCTGCGCGCCAAGCGCACCTGGGTCGCCGAGCTGTTCGAGCGCGCCGCCGTGCCCGTCGAGCAGCTCGAAGAGGTCGCCGCGTGCGTCGAACCGTGGCGCTACCGCAACAAGATGGACTTCACGTTCGGCGCGCGGCGCTGGGTCGCGCGCGACGAGCCTCCCGACGCCGAGGCCGGCTTCGCGCTGGGGCTGCACCCGCGCGAACAGCACTCCAAGGTGCTCGCGATCGACAGCTGCGCCATCCAGTTCGCGGCAGGCGACGGCATCCTGCGCAGTGCACGTGACTTGGCGCGGGCGCACGGCTTGAGCGCCTGGGACGTCCGCAGCCACGAGGGTCTGCTGCGCCATCTCGTGCTGCGCACCAGCCGCGCCTCCGGCGAAATCCTGGTGCAGCTCACGACCTCCGCCGTGGCTCGCGAAGAACTGGCGCCGTTCGTCAACGCACTGCTCGCGGCCCACCCGGAGATCTCGACCTTCGTGCAAGCGGTCAGCACGCGCCTCGCGGCCGTCGCGGGCGGCGAGCAGGAGATCGTGTGGAGCGGTGCGGGGACCATTCGTGAGCGCCTTGCCGGACTGTGGTTCGAGATCTCAGCCGGCGCCTTCTTCCAGACCAATACGGCCCAGGCCGAGCGCCTGGTGGAGTTCGCCCTCGAAGAACTCGCTCCCGCGGAGCACGAACGGGTCCTCGACCTGTACTGCGGCGCCGGCGCGTTTTCGCTTCCGCTCGCGCGGCGCGCGCGGGAGGTGCTCGGCGTGGAGCTCGTGGAGCACGCGGTCGTGAACGCGCGCCGCAACGCGGCGCTCAACGGCGTCACGAACGCGAGCTTTGTGTGTGGCGACGCCGCTCAGTGGCTGGGCGCGGAGCGCTGTGCGTCGTTCGACGCGCTCCTCGTCGATCCGCCGCGGGCCGGAGTGCACAAGGACGCGCTCGCAGTCCTCGCGCAGGCGCGCGCGCGACGCTTGGTGTACGTGTCGTGCAACCCCAAGTCCGCTGCTCACGACTGCTCCGTGCTCGCCGCCAACGGCTGGCGCGTGGTGCGCGTGCGTCCGGTGGACCTGTTCCCGCACACTCCGCACATCGAGTGCGTGCTCACGCTGGAGCGCCTGCCGTGAACGAGCGCGAACTGCCGCCCCTCAAGTTTCCGCCGCCGCGCGCCACGACCCGCGATGGTCTGTGCGCAAGCTGCCGCTTCGTGCGCATTATCGAAACCGCTAAAGGTTCGCGCTTCCTGCTGTGCGAGCGCTCCAAGGACGACCAACGCTTCCCGCGCTATCCGTCGCAGCCGCGCATGGAGTGTGCGGGCTTTCAGCGCTAAATTCGCGGCTCCATGGCCGTCGAATGGCAAGTAGCCCCGGGCAGTTTTCTGGCCGCTGGCCCGGACCTCACGGACCCGAACTTCGCTCACTCCGTGGTGCTGATGTGCCGCCACGATGAAGAGGGCGCGTACGGCCTGGTGATCAACCGGCCGAGCGACGTGCGGGCCTGCGACGTGCTTCAAGCGCACGCAGAACTCGCGCGCAGCCGCGCGCGCATGTACGTCGGCGGACCGGTCGCGCTCGAGTCGCTCCAGCTGCTGCACCGCGCGCCCGAGCGCATCGAAGGCGGCGAAGAGCTGGTGGACGGGCTGTTCGTCGGGGGCGATCTCGACGCGCTCGCGCGCTACCTCAACGACGCGCCCGAGGAAGCCGAGCGCAACGTGCGGCTCTTCATGGGGTACTCGGGTTGGGGACCGGGCCAGCTCGAGTCCGAACTCTCCGCGTTTTCGTGGCTTCCCGCGCCCGGCGCGCTCGCGAGCATCTTCTCGCCGCGTCCGCAGGCCGTGTGGCGCGAGGTGGTGCGCGGCCTGGGGCCGCGCTTCCGGCCGCTCGCGGATGAACCGCCCGATCCGTACATGAACTGACGTGCATGAACTGACTGGGCGCGTGAGCGAACGCGCCTGCGTTGTCCCGCCGAGCGCAGCGCTGCGGCGCGGAAATTCCTCGCGCTGCGTTTTTGGCGTCGCAGACCGCACACTGGGCGGCTGGGCGCATGCCGATTGCGCCGCAAGCCGCGCGCAAACACACTGCACCGACTGACTTCGAACTCGCTCTCGTCTCCACTCCATGTCACAGCCTCAACTTCCGAACGCTTCCGCGCCCCGGCGTCGCCGCTGGCCCTTCGTGCTGCTCGGCGTGCTGCTGGCGCTGTTCATCGTGCTCGCGCTCGCGCCGGCCTTTGCGAGTGGGCCGATCGCCAGCATGGTGGCCGCCGACTTCAACGAGTCTCGCCAGGGGCGGCTCGAGATTCGTTCTATGGAGCTGGGCTGGACGGGCCGACAGAGCGTGAGCGACGCTCGGCTGCTCGACAGCCAAGGCGTCGAGATCGCACGCGTGAGCGTCGATCTGCCGCCGCTGCTCGACCTCGCGCGCAGCGGCGGAGCGCAGCTCGGTCGGGTCGTGGTGCGCGCCAGCGCCGACCTCGTTGCGGACGATGCTGGAGTGACGAATCTCGACCGCGCGTTGGCGGAGCGCCCGGAGGCCAAGAAGCCCAAGCCGAGCGACGACGGAGGCGAGTCGTCGACGGACCTGGGCGATCTGCTCCGTCGCCTGCAACTCGAACTCGACGTGCAGGTCGAGCGCCTGAGCTGGAGCGATGCGACCACGCGCGCCGCGGGTCAACCCTTCGCGCTCAACAACCTCAAGCTGCTCGTGACGGCCGAGCCCGGCCAACCGCTGCGCGCCGACGCGAATGGCGCGCTCGCTGGCCTCTCGAGCGGCGTGGTGCAGCTCAAGGCTTCGGTCGCCGAGCTGTTCCGCGGCAGCGAACTCAATCCCGAGGCGCGCTTCGAACTCGACGCGCAGCTCGACGCACTGCCGAGCGCATTGATCGACACGCTCGCGCGCCAGGATGGACTCGTTGCGCTTGCTCTCGGCCCGAACTTCACGGTGAGCGCGAAGGGGCAGGGGACGCTCCGCGACGGCGCGCTCGAGCTCGCGATCGTCGGCGCCGACGGACGCATCGACGTGCGCGGCGCGCTCGCGCAGGGCGTGCTCACCGGCAGCGGCACCCACGCGCTCGAAGTGCGTCTGGCGCCGCAGCCTGCTGCACTCGAGCGCGTGTTGCGCGCGAAGTTGTCCGAGGGCGTGACGCTCGCAGCGAGCGGCGCTCCGAGCGTTCAAGTGCGCGTGAGCGATCTGCGCATCGAGCTGCAGCGCATCCTGGACGCGCTCAACTCGCAAGGCGACGTCGTGGCGGTCGCGATCGGCGCCGCGCGCGCGAATTTGACGCTCGAAACGAACGCTTGGCGTGTCGCGGGTCCGTTTGCGCAGGGCGCGGGCTTTGATGTGGGCGCCCTGAAATTCGAGGCGCAACTCGCCCCAGAACAGGGCCGCACTCCACTCAGCTTGAATGCTCGCACCGCGCTCTCCGCGGCCGTTTCGCCGGCGGACGGAGCGCAGGCGACGTTCACGCTGAAGTGCCCAGACCTCGCGCAGGCCGCGGCGTTGACGCGTAGCGGCGAGTTGTCACCGACAGCCCTCGCGCTCGAACTCGACCGGGTTCCGGCGAGCTTGCTCGAAGCGCTTTCGCCAGGAGCGGGAGCGCAGGTCGCGAAGTTGCCGGCCGGCCCGCTGAAGCTCGCAAGCACGCTCGAGTTCCCGCGCGGCGCTCCGGGCAAGCTGGACACGCGTGTGTCGCTCGGCTCGGGCGCACAGCAACTCGAGGTTGCGCTCGACGCGCAGGTCGAAGATGCGTTCGGTCTCGCCAAGCCGCGTGCCGAAGGCGCGTTGCCGCCGGCGAAGCTTCACCTCGCGTTGAACGGGGTGCGCCAACTGCGCGCGCTGCTGCCGGAGGCGCACGCCGACACCGTGCTCGAAATGCTGGGCGAAAAGCTCACTGCCGACGTCGATTTTGCGCCCGCGGCGGGCTCGAAGGGGCTCGACAACGTCGCGCTCCAGGCTCAGGTCCGCGCGGAACGCATCGAGCTCGCGAGTTCGATGAAGCTCCAGGACGGCGCGCTCTCGGGCGGGGCCAGCGCACCGCTCGCGCTCGACCTGCGCCTCACACAGGCGCTCGTCGAGCGCTACGTCGGCGCGAACCTGCCTGCAGGCGCGACGCTCGTGTTTGCCGACGCGTCGCCGGCCATCGCCGTGCGTCTCGATCGGCTCGCGTTGCCGCTCGACGCATGGATGGGGGACGCGACGCAGGCGCCGGTTCCGCTCGGCGCGACGCTGCGCCGCACGGACGCGCTGCTGCGCGTCGAGTTGCCTGGGCTCACCTTCACACAGCCCGCTGTCGGCGGCGGCGACGCTGTGCCGATCGCACTGCAGAGTTTGAAGGTCGACGCCACGCTCGCCGCTTCCAAGCCCGCGCAGTTTCAGTTCTCGGGCGCACTCGGCGGCGCCAACCCGAGCGCGCTCTCACTGCGCGCGACGAGCGCCGACCTCGGCGCGTTCGTCGACGGATTCAGCACTCCCGGCGGAGTTCCGCCCAGCGCCGCGCTCGTGTTCTCGGGCGATGTGTCGAAGCTTCCGACCTCGCTCGTCGACGCACTCGCCGGCCAGAACGGACTGCTCGTCGATGTGCTCGGGCCCGAGATGAACTTCAAGCTCGGTGGCTCGTGGCCCAGCGCGGCCGGCGATCCACTGCGCGCCGAGATGACCTCGCAGAC
>Ga0169931_10004414_pt1 | contig 21904 bp, 18 predicted proteins | sample Kivu_15m_20L_FD_129675 | JGI IMG/M metagenome (GOLD analysis project Ga0169931, IMG submission 129675) | Freshwater microbial communities from Lake Kivu, Western Province, Rwanda to study Microbial Dark Matter (Phase II) - Kivu_15m_20L... | ecosystem: Environmental > Aquatic > Freshwater > Lake...
GGCGCCGTCGCTGCGCGTCAGGCCCTGGGCAGGACCACGGAGATCGTCGGTGTCTGCTCCGCGCATGCGCCGGCCTACGCCCGGTCCTTCGAACAGCGCCGCCCGGTGGAGGCGGCCGTCACCACCCGCATCGCCGACGGGCTCGCCTGCCGCGTGCCCGAGGTGGCGGCGCTCGACGTCATCCAGTCGCACGTCGCCCGCATCGTCGAGGTCAGCGACGACGAGGTGGTCGAGGCGATGCGACTGCTCTTCTCCGCCACCCACAATGTCGCCGAGGGCGCCGGTGCGGCGGCGCTGGCAGCCGCGCTGCAGGAGCGCCCGCGGCTCGCCGGTCGGCGCGTAGGCGTCATCCTGTGCGGCGGCAACGTGGACCGTGCGCTGTTCGCCAGCGTGCTTGCTGCGTAGACCTTCGCTTCCGGGAGATCGAACGAGGAAATGGCCATGCAGGACGACGACCGGAGCTGCAACCCGACCGCGAATCCCGACTTCGCCACCATCGCCGCCATCGATCCCGGCCGCCGGCGGGTGCTGCAGGCCGGCCTCGGGGCCGCCGCCGCGACACTGCTCGGCGCCAGTCCCCCGGGGGCACGGGCGGCGACCGGGCCTCTGATCACGTTCGGCGGCGTGCCGGTGGCCGGCGACGATGCCGTGCACGTGCCGGAAGGCTACGTCGCCCAGATGTTGTACGCCTGGGGCGACCCGGTCTCCGACGGCCCGGCCTTCGCGGCCGACGCCTCCAACAGCGCCGAGGATCAGGCCTTGCAGGCCGGCATGCATCACGACGGCATGCATTTCTTCCCTCTGGATGCACGCACCGGCGAGCGCAACCGCGGGCTGCTGGCGGTCAACCACGAATATGCCGACGACGGCCTGCTGCACCCGGATGGCATGGACACCTGGAGCGCAGCCAAGGTGCGAAAGTGCCAGGCTGCGCACGGCGTGTCGGTGATCGAACTGCGCCAGGGCGGCGACGGGCGCTGGGAGGTGGTGCGCCCGTCGCGTTTCGCGCGCCGCATCACCGCGTTCACGCCCATGCGCGTGGCGGGGCCCGCCGCAGGGCACGAGCTCCTGCGCACCGCCGCCGATCCTTCCGGAACGCGCGTCCTGGGCACGCTGAACAATTGCGCCAACGGCTTCACGCCCTGGGGCACCTACCTCACCTGCGAGGAGAATTTCTACGCCTATTTCGTCAACCGCGGCGGCATCACGCCGGATCAGGCGCGCTACGGGCTGACGGAACGGGGCTTCGGCTACCGCTGGCATGAGCACGACCCGCGCTTCGACGCCGCACTGCATCCCAACGAGCTGAACCGGTTCGGTTGGGTGGTGGAGATCGACCCCGCCGATCCGGCTTCGACACCCGTGAAGCGCACGGCCCTGGGCCGCTTCAGCCACGAGGGCGCGGTGCACACGCTGGCCGCGGACAGGCGTGTGGTCATCTACTCCGGCGACGACCAGCGCAACGAGTACATCTACAAGTTCGTCACGCGCGACGCCTTCGATCCCGCCTCACCGCAACGCAATCGCGGCCTGCTCGACCACGGCACGCTGTATGTCGCGCGCTTCGCGGCCGATGGCAGCGGACACTGGCTCGAGCTCGCCTTCGGCCGCAATGGCCTGACGCCGGAGAACGGTTTCGCAAGCCAGGCCGAGGTCCTGATCCGTACCCGGCAGGCGGCCGACCGGGTCGGCGCCACCATGATGGACCGCCCGGAGTGGATCACCGTGCACCCGCACACCCGCGAGGTCTACTGCTCCCTCACCAACAACAACCGGCGTGGCGGCGGCACCGTCAACGCGGCGGACGGCAGCACCCGCGCCGCGGCGGCGAGCCCGCCGACCGACGCCGCCAACCCCAGACCGGACAACGTGTTCGGCCACATCATCCGCTGGCGCGAGGCGGGCGGAGACGCCGGGGCCGAACACTTCGAGTGGGACATCTTCATCCAGTGCGGCGATCCCGCCCACCCGGACCCGAACCGGCGCGGCAACATCCGCGGCGACATCTTCGGCAGCCCCGACGGGCTGTGGATCGACCCCGACGGGCGGCTGTGGATCGCCACCGACATCTCCCCGAGTGCCATGTTGAAGGGTGACTACCTGCCGATGGGCAACAACGCGCTGCTGTGCGCCGACCCTGCCAGCGCGCAGGTGCGACGATTCCTCACCGGCCCGCGTGGTTGCGAAGTGACCGGTCTCACCCAGGCGCCCGACCGGCGCACGCTGTTCGTCAACATCCAGCACCCTGGCGAGAACCCGGGCGAGCGCAGCGACCCGAGACATCCGACGGCCTTGAGCGCCTGGCCCGACGGGCCGTCGGGCGGGCGTCCGCGCTCGGCCACGCTGGCCATCCGGCGCGCCGACGGCGGGGTGATCGGCACCTGAGGCCTGGCGCCCCCGCGACAGCGCCGCGGGCGGCGGGTCGGCGTGCGGGCGTACGCCCTGCAGCCGGGCGGGAAGTTCTCAAGCGACCGCCGCCGGACGCCGTAAGGAGGGCATCGCTGCACGCGGAAGCGCCAATGCCACTCGACCCCACACGCCTGGCCGCCCCCCTGCCACGGCTCGCCGCGGATCCGCTGTCCCGGGTCGTGGTAGCCCTCATGCTGCTCGTCATGTCCCCCACCGGCCCGCGGGAGAGCCGGGAAGCCGAGCGGGTGGACGCGTACGGCCAACGCTGGACGGCACCTGCTTCCCGGGACACCACGCCCCCGCTCTTCCCCCTCGGCCAGCCCTGATGTTTCATCGGGGTGCCCCGAAACCGAGCGCCGGTGGCTGCGCACCGCCAATTCATTACACTTCGCGCCTTGGCCAACCAGGACGCGGCGAGTCATCGTGAAGCAAACCATCGTTACGCTGGACATGGAAGGGGTGCTCACCCCCGAGATCTGGATCGCCGTGGCCGAGAAGACCGGCATCGCGGCGCTGCGCAGGACCACCCGGGACGAGCCCGATTACGACAGGCTCATGCGCGGCCGGCTCGAGATCCTCGACCGGCATGGCCTCACGCTGTCGCAGATCCAGGCCGTCATCGGCACCCTGGAACCCCTGCCCGGCGCCCGTGCCTTTCTCGACGAATTGCGGGAGTTCTCGCAACTGCTGATCCTGTCGGACACCTTCGAGCAGTTCGCCGCGCCCTTCATGCGCCAGCTCGGCATGCCGACGCTGCTGTGCCATCGGCTCATCGTCGAGGACGACCGCATCGTCGACTACCGCCTGCGTCTGCAGGACCAGAAGCGCGCCGCCGTTGTCGCGCTGAAGTCCCTCAACTACCGCGTGATCGCCGCCGGCGATTCCTTCAACGACACCAGCATGCTGCTCGAGGCCGACAGTGGTTTCCTGTTTCACGCGCCAGAGAACGTCTGCCGGCAATTCCCCCAGCTGCCGGCGCTCGACCGGTATGAGGCGCTGATGCTGGCGATCCGGAAGGCGGCGATCGCCTGACCCCTGGCCCGGCAGTCCCGCACGTCACTCCCCGGGCGGCACGTCTCGGTCGAACGGCGGCAGGAGCTCCGCGGCGGCACTGGCAAGACGGTCGCACTGGTCCTGCACCCATGAACCGTCCAGGCCACGTTCCTCGGCCATGACCTCGGCCACGCGTCGCCCCATGGCCTGAGCCGCCCTGGCATCGAGAAACAGCCAGCGGTAGCGCCGTGCCAGGACGTCTTCCGGTGTGAGGGCGAACGCCTCTCGCACCAGCCGCCGCACGGTCGCGGCATCGGGTTCCGGACTTCCATCCAGGCCGTGCAGACCCGGGGCGGACATCGGAATCAGGGGCTCCGAGGCGAGGCGCAGGGACGCGGTCACACCAGCCCGCCGCTCCAGCAACCCGGCGTGAGCCGCTTTTTCCAGCACGTCGGCCGCCATGCGGCGGAAGGTGGTCCACTTGCCGCCCGTGACCGTCACCAGCCCCGACGCTGCAACCTCCACCAGATGCTCCCGTGACAGGCCGGCCGTCCCGCCATCGCGCCCCTCGGGCGCCTGCAGCAGCGGACGCACGCCCGACCAGACCGCCAGGATGTCCGCGCGACGCGGCGGCGCTGCGAGATGGCGGCCCGCGGTTTCGAGAATGAAATCCACCTCGGCGGTCGTGGGCCGGACCGGATGCGCGTCACGCAGACCGTTCTCGCCCGGCGCATCCGGCAGATGTTGCAGGGCCACGTCGGTGGTGCCGAGCAGCAGGTGCCCGTGCCAGGGCAGCATGAAAAGCACCCTGCCGTCCTCGGTGCGTGGCACCAGGATGCCGGCCTCGCCGGGATAGTGCCGACGGGACACCACCACATGGGTGCCCTGGCTGGGTGCCACCAGCGGCCGCAGCTCCGGCCGGTCCTGCCGCCTCAGAACGTCCGCCCACACACCACAGGCATTGACGACGCAACGCCCGCTCAGGCGGAACGCTTCCCCGGTCTCCACTTCCCGTGCCTCGACGCCGGTGACCGAACCCGCCGCAGAGCGCACCAGCCCGGTCACGCGCACGTAATTGAGCATCAGGGCGCCATGCCGTGAAGCCTCTCTCGCCACGGCGATGGCCAGCTCCGTGTCGTCGAACTGACCGTCCTGGAAGAGCACACCGCCGGTCGACAGCCCGGGGATCAGGCCGGCGGCCATCCGGTCCATGCCCGCGGCGTCCAGCCACCGGCTCGCGCCGATGCCACGCCCGCCCGCGAGCGCGTCGTACACGCGCAGTCCCACGCCATACCAGAGGCGCTGTCCGAGGCCGGGTGCGGGGATGACCAGAGGCAGCGCCCTGGCCGCCGGGGCGGCATTGCGCAACAGGAGTTGCCGTTCCTGGAGGGCCTCGCGGACCAGGGCGATGCGGCCCTGGGCCAGATAACGCACCCCGCCATGGAGAAGCTTGGTGGATCGGGAGGACGTGCCGGCTGCGAAGTCGGAACCCTCGAGCAACAGGACGCGGAAGCCGCGGCTCGCGCCGTCCAGCGCCACGCCGAGGCCTGTGGCCCCGCCGCCGACCACGATCAGGTCCCAGCGGGTGTCCGCCTCCTGGCGCAGGCGTTGCAGCGCATGCCGGCGCGAGGCGTCGGGCCCGGGCTCAACGGAACGCATCAGCGTCCCACCCTGTGACGGAGCCCTTGCCCGCTGCCACGGACTGACGACCCGGCCGATCAGCGTCGATCCGGTACCTGATGGGACATGCCACCTGCGATGCGTCCATGGCGTCTCTGGAAAGCCCCGCATCATGCATCATCGGCATTTCCGTCGCCCGTCGGATCGAGGCGGACCATGGAGCCATCGAGCCCGCCGCCGATCCGGATCAAGATCAACGCCGCCCGCCTCCCGCGGGAGGTTCATTCGAAGGAGCGCACGCATGCCCCACATCCCCTTGTCCGGTCGCTCGGCGAGGCGGGCCCTCGCCATGGTCGCTGCCAGCCTCGCCATGTCCGCCCACGCCGGCGGGGAAGCCACAACGCACGAAGGCGCCACGCCCGGCGACGGCGTCCACCGCAGCGTCTTCCGCGGCTGGGTGACCTACCAGATCGCCTGTGGCAGCTGTCACGGACCGGACGCCATCGGCATCGGCCTCGCCCCGGACCTCAGGCAACGGCTGCAGACACTGCCGATGGCGGAGTTCGTCCGCATCGTCAGCGCACGCTACCGCATCACGCTGGGCCTGACGGAATCCGTCTTCTCCGAGAAACAGCGCGCGTCAGTGCTCGGCGAGGTCGGCCCGCGCGCGCCCGCCTCCGGCGGCACCGCGGTCATGCCGTCCTGGCAATCGGACGCCGCGATCCGCGAACGCGTGCTGGATCTGCACGCCTACCTGCGGGCGCGGTCCGAGGGTGTCCAGGGACCGGGACGACCCGGGGACGAAGCGCCGTGACACGCGCCCGCCGGACACCTTGTGCGGCAGGACGCCGCGCCGGGCATCACGCGCCGGTTTGATCAGGATCAGGATGCGCCGGGCTGGCCGGGGTAAAAGGAAAGCTGACGATGCATCGATATGCGGAAGACCTTCCGCCATCGGCATCGCATCCACAAGGAGAATCCGATGAGACACATCATCCTGACCATGCTCGGCCTCACCGCCTCGGCCGCCGTCTCCGCGCAGACGCTCAACCTGCCGGCGCGCAACTTCAACCTCGAGCAGTGTCTGCAGTCCGCCATGGCCACCCTGCCGGGCCAGGTGAAGAGCGCCGAACTCGAGGTGAAGGACGGCATCGCCTATTACGAATTCAGCATCAAGTCCTTCGTCGATGGCCACACCTGGGAGGTCGAGTGCAGCGGCGACACCGGTGCCATCGGCAAGATGGAGCGGGACGTCGAAAAGGACGACGAGGCCTTCAAGAGCGTCGCGAAGATCAACACGCGCGAAGCGCTGCAGGCGGCGCTGAAGGCCCACGATGGCATGCCGCAGGAAGTCGAATTCGAGGTCTCGCCGGACGGACGCGCCTGGTACGAGATCACCGTGCTGAGGCGCGATGGAACCTCCATCGAGGTCATGGTGGACGCCGCCACTGGCGAGGTGCTGGGCGCGGAGGACGAATCCAGCGAGCGGGAATACTTCCGCATCGGTGACGACGACTGATCCAGCCCGTACGAACACCACCGTCCCTGCGACGACCGACCTGTTTCAGGCGGGGACGGTGGCACCGATGTTCACCGATACAGCAGCACGGCCCGCCGTTCCTCCTCCCAGGACACCTCGTCGGGCCGGGCGAGCGCCTCCAGATCGGCCGGAACAGCCGCGGCGTCGTCCACCCACTGGCGCAGCAGCGGACTGCCGTTGATCAGGTCGATGGCCAGACGGCCGCGCTCATACTCGTAGGGAAAATCGCGCCACAGTGCGTAGTCCGGCTGCAGCCGGCGCAGCGCCTTGAAGGCCAGCGCCTGCAGCCGCCACGGACGGAACCCCGCGTGGTCGTAGGCGCCATCCTCGACGTGGATCTGCACGCCGGCGCACAGCCTGCCCACGTGCTTGTGGAAGGTCGGCTCGAACCAGATCTCCCGGAGCCTGCACCCCGCGGTGGCCCCGAGGCGTCGCAGTTCGGCGATCCACGCCCGCGCGTCCACGTCCGGCGCGCCGAAGAGTTCCAGTGGCCGCGTCGTGCCGCGTCCCTCGGACAATGTCGTGCCCTCCAGCATGACCGTGCCGGCGTAACAGCGCGCCATCCACAGGTTGGGCGCATTCGGACTGGGGTTCACCCAGATCCGTTCGCCGACCGGCCAGCCGAAACCAGGCCCCATGTCAGCCTGCCAGCCCTCCATGGCGACGACGCGATAGTCGAGGTCGAGGCCGAGACTGCGCACGAACCAGTGGCCCATCTCGCCGAGCGTGAGGCCGTGGCGCATCGGCATGGGGCCCGCACCCACGAAACTCTCCCAGCCGGGACGCAGACGCAGGCCTTCGACCGGACGGCCGGCGGGATTCGGCCGGTCGAGCACCCACACCGCCTTGCCGTGGACAGCGGCCGCCTCCAGCACGTAGCGCAGCGTGGTCACGAAGGTGTAGATGCGGCAGCCGAGATCCTGCAGGTCCACCAGCAGCACATCGAAGCTGCCCATCATGGCATCGGTCGGACGACGCACCTCGCCATACAGGCTGAACACCGGGATGCCGTGCACCGGATCGACGAAGTCCGGCGACTCGACCATGTTGTCCTGCTTGTCGCCCCGCAGGCCGTGCTGCGGACCGAAGGCGGCGGTGAGCTGCACGTCGCCGAGGGCTGCGATGGCGTCGAGCGCGTGCGCCAGGTCGGCCGTCACCGAGGCCGGGTGAGCCAGCAGCGCCACACGGCGGCCCTGCAGCGGGCGGCGCAGGGCCGGCTCCGAGATGAAGCGATCGAGTCCGAATTTCAAGCTATGTCTCCAGTGGTCGCGGGCGCGGCCCCGCGGGCCCTGTGCCACGACAGTTCAACGGTCCCATCGCAGCGCGAACGCATCCGGATGATGGAAATCGGGCCTGCCCGCCCCATGGTGCAGGGCCCAGTAGGACAGGTCGCCATCGCGGGTCTCGACCACGGCGCTGAGCCCCAGCCACACCACAGGGGCATCGGCCGCCGCGCCGAGCAGGGACGCCGGCACCTGCGCCGTCAGACGCAGTGTCGGGCCGGCACGGGCGACATCGATCACCGGCGCCGCGGTCGGTCGCCACTGCGTCGGCTGGCGCGTGTCCCGGAACGCGTACGCCGCCCAGCAGCGCGAGGGCGCGAGGTTGAGTTCGACGTAGGCCGTGCCGCCCTCCGGCTTCAGGAAAGCCTCGAAGCAGGTGTGCTTCCAGAGCCCGTCGGCGAACCCGCCCTGCCCCGGCGATGCGATGCGCAAGGCCTCCAGATCGCCGGTCAGCACGTACGACAGCCACAGACCCCGGTCGTCCCGGGCGAGGGTCGCCTCGATGGGCCCGACCGCCGGACAGGGCGTATCCCCGTGGACGTCCAGCCGCGCCCGCAGGCTCATGCCGGCCTCACGCCGGCAAGCAGCGGCGCCGCCGCCGTGGCGGCGATGGCGCTCGGCACGACGTAGCGCAACAGCCACCGCATCCGCCTCTGCCCGGTCGTGCCCAGGCCCAGTTCGGCAGCCAGCACTTCGGAGGGCACGATCCAGCCGGCGAACACCGCCAGGGCGAAGCCGGTCAGGGGCAGGAGCAGGTTCGACGTGGCATGGTCAAGCAGATCGAAGAAGGTGGCCTGCTCAAAGCCGGGCAGGACCGCCAGGGGATGCCAGCCGGCCCAGTGGCTGAACGACAGCACCGTGCCGATGCCGCCGGCGTAGCACAGCGCCGCGATGCCCAGGCTGGCGCGCCCCCGGCCCCAGCCGAAGCGCCGCGTGGCCATGGCGACCGTCAGCTCGAGCATCGAGATCGCGGAGGCCAGCGCCGCCACGAATAGCAGCAGGAAGAACGCCACGGCGACCGCGGTGCCGAAAGGCATTCTGGCAAACGCGATGGGCAGGGTGACGAACACCAGCCCGGGACCACCCGCGGGGTCGAGGCCGTTGGCGAACACGAGCGGAAACACCGCCAGGCCGGCCAGCAGCGAAACCGCCGTGTCGCCGAGCACCGACACCACCGCCACCTGCCGCAGGTCGATGGCGGCATCGGCGTAGGCCGCGTAGGTCATCATCAGTCCCATGCCGACGCCGATGGAAAAGAAGCCGAGACCGAGGGCATCCAGTGCGGCGCGCGCGGTGAAGTGGGCGGGATCCGGTCGCAGAAGGAAGTCCGCGGCGCGCCCGGTGTCTCCCTCCAGCAGGCCGTAGACCGCCAGCAGCACCATGAGCCCCGCGAGCAGCGGCATCAGCACCCGCGAGGCGGCCTCGATGCCTCCGGTCACGCCACGCGCGACAATCACCGCCGTCACCGCCAGGAACAGCGCATGGAAGACGAGCATCCGTCCCGGCGCCGCGAGGAAGCCGTCGAAATGCGACTGCACCGCTGCAGCTTCCGCGCCCGGCAGACCGCGCACAACGGTTTCCGCCACGTAAGCGAGCGTCCAGCCACCGATGACGGCGTAGTAGCTGAGGATCAGGAAGCCGGTGACGACGCCGGCGATCCCGACCAGCCCCCACAGACGGCTGGCCCCACAACGGGCGGCGATGGCGGCCAGAGCGGTGGCGGGGTCGGCGCCGCCACGCCGGCCGAGGGCGAACTCGGCCAGCATCAGGGGAACGACGATGAGCACCAGGCCGGCGAGATACAGCAGGACGAAGGCGCCGCCACCGTTGGACCCGACCTCGTAGGGGAACTTCCAGATGCTCCCCAGCCCCACGGCCGAGCCGATGGTGGCCAGCGTGAAGCCGGTCCTGCCGGTCCAGTGGTCCTGCCGGTCGGTCCTGGTAGCGCCCATGGGGCGGAATGCTACGTCATGACATCGCCGTGCGGACCACCTCCGGCAGGCTCTCCGACACGGCAGTGGATTCAGCCCTGCCCCGCCAGATAGGCGCGCCAGCCCCCCAGGTGGGTGATGTCCTCGGCCCCATCGGCCGCGACCGCCTCGCACACGAAGCCCTGCACCTCGCTGCCGTCCTCCAGCCGCACGGTACCGATGCCCAGGGGCGCAGGGATGCCGGCGACGAAGCTGCCGAACTCGCGGGCCGGCAGCGACCAGACCTCCATCTCGACGCTGCCGCCACCGCCGGCCACGCGCACCATGCCCGGGCGCCGGGGCGGTCCGCCGGGCAGCGCATAGAAGCGGTAGCAGGGCGCGCTGCGCACGGCTGCCAACAACCTGCCGCCGCGGGAGGTCAACTGGCCATTCAGGGGCAGGCCCGACAGGTGGGCACCACAAACCGCGACCCGCACCAGACCTGGATCCACGATGACGGGCGTGCCCGCTGCCGCCGGCGGGATCGGCCGGCCGGTGGCTCCCATCAACGCCACCCGCGCCCGCTGCAGGCGGCCCGCGAGACCGAGCAGCGCATCGTCGCGAAACGCGGGGGCGAACAGCGTCACGCCAAACGGCAGCCCGTCGTTGGTGAACCCGGCAGGCACCGCCGTGGCGGCGTAGTCCAGCAGGTTCATGAAGTTGGTGTAGTGGCCGAGTTCGGCGTTGAGCCGGATCGGTTCCAGCTCAACCTCGTCGATGCGCGGATGGGTACCCGCGGTCGGGGTGACGATCACGTCCACCGACGACCAGACGCGGTCCGCCTCACGCTTCAGCGCGGTCAGACGGTACAGCGCCTCGTAGGCGTCGGCGGCGCGCCACTCGCGGCTGGCGCCGATGATGCGCCGGGTCACCGGATGCAGCTCGGTCTCGTGGGCATCGAAGAAACTGCGGATGGCGGCGTAGCGCTCCGCCACCCACGGCCCCTCGTACAACAGGCGCGCCGCTTCCAGCATGGGCGTCAGATCCACCTCGACGGGCTCGCCGCCGAGGATGCGCAGGGTCTCGACGACCTCGTGGAACAGCGTGGCGTAGTCCCGGTTACCGAAGAACTCGAGGTTGTCCGCCCGCGGGACACCGAATCGGAACACCGCGCCGAGCGCGAACCCGGACGCCTCGCTGCGCCGCGAGAGCGGATCCGCCTCGTCGTGGGCGGCCGCCACCGCCATCACCCGCGCCGCGTCCTCCGCGGTCAGGGCGAACACCGATATCGTGTCCAGCGAGCGGCAGGCCGGCACCATCCCAGTCCCGGAGAGCAGGCCGCGCGTCGGCTTGTGACCGATCAGGTTATTGAACGCCGCCGGCACGCGCCCGGAACCGGCCGTGTCCGTGCCCAGGCTGAAGCTGGCCAGACCGAGCGCCACCGCCACCGCCGATCCGCTGCTCGACCCGCCGGACACGTACTCCGGATCGAAGCTGTTGCGTACCGCGCCATAGGGGGAACGAGCGCCCACCAGGCCGGTGGCGAACTGATCCAGATTGGTCTTGCCCAGCGGAATGGCGCCCGCATCGACCAGCCGCCGCACCACCGTCGCGCTGTGTTCCGCCACGTGGGAGAAGGCCGGGCACGCCGCCGTGGTCGGGGTACCGGCGAGATCGATGTTGTCCTTGATGGCAAAGGGAATCCCGTACAGCGGCAGCGTGGACGGGTCCCTCTCCTCCAGTCGTGCCGCCATGTCGTGGAGCACATGCGGCGGCAGCCGGTGGATCCAGGCGCAGTGATCGTCGGGCGCGTGCAGTCGCGGCGCGAGTTGGGCCATCAGGGCCGTGGGCGTGAGACTGCCATCGCGGTAGCGCGCGGCCAGGGAGGAGATCGACAGATCGGGAAGCTCGGTCATGAAACACTCAATGGAAGGGATGAGGGGCGTGTGGCCCCGACCCGGCGGTGCCGCGACGTCGCCGTGCGGCGGGCCACCGGCACCACGCCGGAATCATGGTTGAAACGGTCGCCGCGCGGGTGCGGTCGGCGCGCGCGGCTGTGCATCGCTCAGCGCTTCACGATGACGAGCAGATCCTGGCCCGCTGCCACCTGGGCACCCTCGCGGCAGAACAGGCGCAGCACGGTGCCCGCCACCGGGGCCGTCACCGGTATCTCCATCTTCATGGACTCCACGATCACCAGCGGGTCACCGGCCGCGACGTGCTGGCCGGCCTCGACCGGCACCCGCCAGACGTTGCCTGCCACCTGCGTCGCGACGGAGACGGCGCCCTCCGGCAGGTCCAGTTCGCTGTCCGGCCCGGCCTGCGCGACCAGGACGTCGCCGGTGACCTCGGCCTGCCCGCTGGCGCGCCAGCGGTCGCGCTCGGCCTCGAAGGCCGCCTGCTGCCGCGCCTTGAAGGCGGCGATCGAATCGGCATTGTCCGCCAGGAAACGCCGGTAGTCCCGCAGGCGGAACTCGCCCTCGTCAACCTGGATCCGGTATCTGCCCAGGGGGAAGTCCTCGCGCATCCGGAGCAGCTCGCGCTCGCTCACCGGGTGGAAGCGGATCTGGTCGAAGAAACGCAACAGCCAGGGCTTGCCGTCGCGGAAGTCCGCGGTCTGGCGGTGGCGGTTCCACATCTGCACAGTACGGCCGACGAACTGGTAGCCGCCCGGGCCCTCCATGCCGTAGACGCACAGGTAGGCGCCACCGATCCCGACGGCGTTCTCCGGCGTCCAGGTGCGGGCCGGGTTGTACTTCGTGGTGACCAGCCGGTGGCGCGGATCGACCGGCGTGGCCACCGGCGCGCCGAGGTAGACGTCGCCCAGTCCGAGCACGAGGTACGAGGCGTCGAACACGATGCGCCGCACCGCCTCCTCGCTGTCCAGGCCGTTGATGCGCCGGATGAACGCGATGTTGCTCGGGCACCAGGGCGCGTCCTTGCGCACCGACTGGGCGTACTTCTCGATCGCAAGCCGGGTCGCCGGGTCGTCCCACGACAGCGGCAGGTGCACGGTCCGGGTGGGCACCACCATGTCGTCGATCGCCGGCAGCGCGTCCTCGGCGTCCTGCAGCAGGCGCAGCAGGCGGCGCAAAGGCAGCGCACGGTCGTCGAAATGGACCTGCAGGGAGCGTATGCCGGGCGTGAGATCGATGACTCCGCGGATGCTCTGGCGCTCCAGCCAGGACATCAGGGCGTGCACCCTGAAGCGCAACGTCAGATCCAGCGTGAGCTCCCCGTACTCCACCAGCAGCCAGCGGTCGCCGGACTGTCGGTACACCACCTCCGGCGCATCGGCGGACGCCGGCCGTCGCGCCAGAACCGGCTCCGGGAAACGCGGCACACCGGGCGCCTTGGCGCGGGCCGGGCGGCGCAGGTCTGCGAGCGTCGCATCCGCCAGCGCGGACTGCGCGCCGGCCCAGGACTGGTCGACGCGGACGAAGCGCACGCGGTCGCCAGGCTTGAGCTGACCGGTCTTCCAGAGCTCCGTGTCGGCGATCACCGCCGGACAGACGAAGCCACCGAGGCTCGGACCGTCGGGGCCGAGGATGACCGGCATGTCGCCGGTGAAATCGATGGCGCCGATGGCGTAGGCGTTGTCGTGGATGTTGGACGGATGCAGTCCGGCCTCCCCGCCATCGGCACGCGCCCACTCCGGCCGCGGGCCGATCAGCCGCACCCCGGTGCGGCTGGAGTTGTAATGCACCTCCCAGTCGGTGCCGAAGAAAGTCTCGATGTCGCGCGCCGTGAAGAAGTCCGGCGCGCCGTGCGGACCGTAGAGCACGCCGATCTCCCACCGCGCTCCGTAGACCGGATGCAGGTCTTGCGGCAGCACCGCCTCCCGGGGCAGGGGCGCCGCCGCATCCAGCGGCAGCACGTCGCCGGCACGCAGGGTCCGCCCGGCGTGACCGCCGAACTGCCCGAGGGTGAAGGTGGACCGCGAACCGAGGTAGGCCGGCACGTCGATGCCGCCCGCCACGGCGATGTAGGCGCGCAGGCCGGGACCCTCGACGCGGCCGAGGCGCAGCACACTGCCGGCGGTCACGCGATGGCTGCGCCAACGCGCCAGCGGCCGGTCGTCCAGGGTGGCGGCCATCGCCGCGCCACACAGGGCAATGACCGTGTCACTGTTGAAGCGCAGCGTCGGACCCGTGGCCGTGCACTCGAGCGCGGCGGCGCCCTCGGGGTTGCCGAGCAGGCGATTGGCCAGCCGCAGGGCCAGGGCGTCCATCGGACCGGACGGCGGAACGCCGACGGCCCAATAGCCCTGCCGCCCGGGCCAGTCCTGCACCGTGGTCTGCACGCCCGGCTCGAGCACGTCCACCGTCGCCGGCCGGTAATGGAAGCCGCCCAGATGGCGCGTGGTGACACGGCCCTGCACGAACACCGGATCATCGACGAGCTGCCGCAGGTAGCGCAGGTTGGTCTCGATGCCGCCCAGTTCGGTCTGCGCCAGCGCGCTGCGCAAACGGGACATCGCCTCGCGGCGGGATCGGCCGCGGACGATGAGCTTGGCGATCATCGGGTCGTAGAAGGGCGGCACCTCGACACCGCGCTGCACCCAGGTCTCCACCCGCGCCGCCGGCGCAAACTCGGCCGCGGTAAGAACTCCGCTCGAGGGCTGGAAGTTCTTCGCCGGATCCTCCGCGTAGAGGCGCACCTGGATCGAGGCACCGCGCGGCCTCGCCACGAATCCCGACAGGTCGAGCTCGCCCGCCGCCTGGCGCACCATCCACTCCACCAGATCGACGCGGGTGACTTCCTCGGTCACGCCGTGCTCGACCTGCAGGCGGGTGTTCACCTCCAGGAAGTGGAACTCGCCGGTGGTCGCATCCAGCACGAATTCCACCGTTCCAGCGGAGGCGTAACCCACTGCCCGCCCCAGCCGTATCGCCGTATCGAGCAGACGGCGGCGCGTGGCCGCCGGGAGGCCGGGCGCCGGCGTCTCCTCGATGACCTTCTGGTTGCGCCGCTGCGCCGAGCAGTCGCGCTCGCCCAGCGCCACCACGTTGCCGCGACCGTCGCCGAACAACTGCACCTCGATGTGGCGCGCCTCGGCCACGAACTTCTCGAGGAACATGCCGGCATCCTTGAAGTTCGCCTGGGCCAGTCGGGCCACAGCCTCGAAAGCCTCGGCCAGTTCGTCCTCGCTCCACACGAGGCGCATGCCGATGCCGCCCCCGCCGCCGGTGCTCTTGAGCATCACCGGGTAGCCGATGCGTGCCGCCTCGGCACGGGCCTGGCCGACGTCGGCCAGCAGCCCCGACCCGGGCAGCAGGGGCACGTCATGGCGCACGGCCAGTTCGCGCGCCGTGTGCTTGAGTCCGAAGGCGCGCATCTGTGCCGGTGTCGGCCCGATGAACGCGATGCCCGCGTCGGCGCAGGCCTCGGCGAAATCGGCGTTCTCGGACAGGAAGCCGTAGCCCGGATGGATGGCCTGCGCCCCGGTCGCCCGGGCAGCCGCGAGAATGGCGTCAACCCGCAGATAGCTCTGTGCCGCCGGCCCCGGCCCGAGACACACCGCCTCGTCGGCCTGCGACACGTGAAGCGACGCGGTGTCCGCCTCGGAGTGGACCGCCACCGAGGCCACACCCATGCGGCGCAGGGTGCGGATGACACGGCAGGCGATGGCGCCGCGGTTCGCGATCAGGACCTTGCCGAACATGGGACGCTCATTCCGGACAGAGGATCACGCGCGCGTCGCCACGCCGTCCCACACCAGCAGGCGCACCGGCGTCGGGTTGTAGGCGTTGCAGGGGTTGTTGAGCTGCGGGCAGTTGGAGATCAGGCACACCACGTCCATCTCGGCCCGCATCTCGACATACTTGCCGGGTGCCGAGATGCCGTCCTCGAACGTCAGCCCGCCGGAGGGCGTCACCGGGACGTTCATGAAGAAGTTGATGTTGTGGGTGATGTCGCGCTTCTCGAGGCCGTGCTCCGGGTGGTGGCAGATGGCCGACATGAAGTTGTCCCGGCAGGCGTGCATGAAGCGCTTGTCCAGGGCGTAGCGCACCGTGTTGCTCTCCTGCGCGCAGGCGCCGCCCAGGGTGTCGTGCCGCCCGCAGGTGTCGGCCACGATGGTGAGCATGACCCGGCCCTCGGTCGAGTACAGCTTCGTGCCGGCACCAAGGTAGAGGTTGCGGTTGCGCTGCAGGGTGTCCACCGCGCTGTAGCGCTCCTCGGGGTCCTCGGCGCTGTAGAACAGCGTGTCCACCGCCTGGTTGCCCTCGAGATCAAGGATGCGGAAGATCTGGCCGCGGCGGATCGTCTTCATCCAGGGTTCCCCTGCCGCACAGATCTCGTCCACCACCGCGGTCGCGGGGTCCAGCGTGCTTTCGATCGGCATGTCCTGTCTCCGTGGTTCTGCGTGACGCCAGGCGTGCGGCCGGGTCACTGCGCGTAGTAGCGCTCGGTGTTGGTGAATGCCCGGCCGTTCTCCGGTCGATGCACACGACAGGCATCGTCTGCGCTGGCGTTGCCGCAACGCCAGGCGGTGATGCGCAGCGGGCGTGGCGACCAGTGCGGTACGTCGTCGAGCGGATGCGGGCAGGTCGACAGCACCACCAGGGCGTGCATGTCGAAGCGCAGATCCACGCGCTGGCCGGGGGCCCGGTGCGCCGCGTCGAAGTGCAGGCCACCATCGTCGTCGGCGCGCGCCTTGCTGAACCAGTTGACGTTGGCGTGCAGGTCACGCCGGCCCAGGCCGTGGCGTGCGAGCTCCTTCAGGAAGCCCTCGCGCCCGCTGCGGGTCATGTCGTTCCGGTGCTCCTGGTAGCGGCGCCGTCCCCAGCGCGCCTCCAGCGTCGCGTCGTCCATCACGCCGCAGACGGTGTCGTGCCAGCCGCAGGTGTCGGACAGCACCGAGGCGATCACCCGCCCCATGTCGGTGAACAGCGCGTTGCCCCGTGTGAGGTAGGCCGTGTGCTGGGCCTTGAGGGTGTCGGGCATGTTGTAGCGCTCGACGCGCTCTTCCTGGTTGAACAGCAGCATCGCGCCGTTGGCGCCGCCTTCCAGGTCGGTGAGCCGCAGGGCCACCCCGCGTCTCACCACGCCGGACCAGTGGCAGCCGCCCGGGATGGTCTCCTCCCACAGAACTTCTCCCGGCGGCGTGTCTGCATTCGTCGTCATCGGAATCTCCTTCAGGTCTGGCCCGGCGCCGGGCTCTCCCCCGACATCCGGTCGAGCAGGTCGGTGTCGGTCTTCATGCCCGAGGTCTCCTTGATGCGCGCAACGATCTCGCGCTTCATCTCGAGGAACTCCGGGGTGTGCTTGAGATCCTGGTGCCGCGGCCCTGCGAACGGCACCGGGTAGATGGTATCGATGCGGCCTGGCCGCGGGGCCAGCAGCACCACCCGCTGCCCGAGGTAGATGGCCTCCTCCACGTCGTGGGTCACGAACACGATGGTCGCCTTCTCGAGGCGGAACACGTGCAGGATGAGGTCGTGCATCACCTCGCGCGTCTGCGCATCCAGCGCCCCGAAGGGCTCGTCCATGAGCAGGATCTCCGGGCGCGGCATGAGCGCCCGCGCGATCGCCACGCGCTGCTGCATCCCGCCGGAGAGCTGGTTCGGGTAGGCGCCGGCCGCCGCGGAAAGACCGACCAGGCGCAACAGCGCGTCGGCGCGACCGCTGGCCCGCTCGACGTCGACCGAAGTGAGCTCTCGACGGTTGACGGCGAGGCTGCGGCTGAAACGGATGTTGTCCATCACCTTCAGCCAGGGGTACAGGCTGTAGTGCTGGAACACCATGGCGCGGTCGGCACCGGGCCCGCGCACCGGCCGCCCGTTCGCCTCGAGCACGCCGCCGGTGTGGTATTCGAGCCCGCCGATGATGCGCAGCAGGGTCGACTTGCCACAGCCCGAGGCGCCCACGAGGGTCACGAACTCGTTGCCGGCCACGTCCAGATCGATGCCCTGCAGCGCGGTGACCGGTGGCGATCCGTCGAACACCTTCCCCAGGCCGCGGATGCGGATGCGTGGCGTGGGATGGGTCATTTCAGGTGCATCCATGGGAACGCCTTGCGGTGCCAGAGGCGGAACATCTGGTCCGTCACCAGACCGATGAGGCCGATGAGGATGATCCCGGCGAAGATCTTGTCGGTCTGGAGAAAGCGTTGCGCCTTGAGGATGGCGTAGCCCAGCCCCGAGTTGGCCGCCACCAGTTCGGCCACCACCAGGTAGGTCCAGGCCCAGCCCATGGTCACGCGCATCGTGTCCAGCAGGGCCGGCTTGGCCGACGGCAGGATCACCAGCCGCACGACTTCACCGCGGGTGGCCCCCATGGTCTGGGCCGCCTCGATCTGCGCCGCCGGCACGCGCCGCACGTCCTCAGCCACCATCAGCACCATCTGGAAGAATGTGCCGATGAAGATGATCGACACCTTCGAGCCCTCGTCGATGCCGACCCACAGCATGACCAGCGGGATGAAGGCCACGGCCGGCATGTAGCGGACGAAATCGGTGAGGGGCTCCAGCAGGGCCTGCACCGGCCGGAACGTGCCGATCATCAGCCCCAGCGGCATGGCGATGACGGCCGACAGCGCCCAGCCGGCGGTGACGCGGTAGATGCTGATCGCCGCATCGCCGCCGAGGTTGTCTTCCTGCAGCCACATCAGCGTCCGATCCCACACCGACGCCGGCGACGGCAGGAATACCTTCTCCACCCACCCCGAGCCCGCCAGGCCCCACCACACCAGCATGGGAAACAGCAGCCCTGTTGCTGCGAGTATCCAGTAGGCACGCCTGCCCATGGGCCCGCGGATCGCCCATATGCCGGGCCGCGCTGGAGAGTTCGACCGGGACATGCCGTCGACCTCAGCGCGGCGCCGCTTCCTTCACCAGGGACGCGTCCAGCGCCCGGGCGAAGTCAGGCCGGCCCTCAAGGAACTTGCTGTCCTGCAGGAACTTAGGGATCACGGGTGCTGCACGCCCGCCCGACAGGACCGAGGCCGCCGGTGCCCGGCCAATGGCGATCGCACGAAACGGAGGGAATGACGGGCGCATCGCGTTCTCCAGGCGGATGGACAAAGGCGAGAGGACATCCGAACCACTCGGCCTCCCGGGCTTTTATCCCTCCGTGGAGTCCCGCGAATGCAGCGGGACCGTCGGCTCTCGGACCAGTCGGCGCAGTGCGCCCGGAACCCTAGCCGACAACGACAAGAGCGCTGTGGTGTCCGCTCCTCTCGGGGCCGCTCCCCGCAACCGGCATGCCATCGCCCCACGCCGTGCACCCTCGCGGGCCACGGCACGGCAAGCGGCTGTTTCCATTGGCATCTGCAGACTGCTCGCACCTCATGACACATCGCCCTCGCGCGCCTCGGCGATCCATCCGCACCATCTCGGAGCGAATGCACGGCCTCGACGCACCAGGCTGGATCACGCAACCGCAGCGGCCTCACCCCGGCACGCCGGCTCGGCACGCACCGCGAGTGGGCGCCTGGCGGATCCGTACGCTCCCTGGTGGAGCACCGCGCTGCTGGACAGCATGACGGCTGCAAGGCGGGGGCGCTGATTTCATTCGCAATTGCCGGCCGATGGGACACCTGCCGCGCATGGCATCGCGTTTGCGATGTGGGATGGCGTGACCCTCGCACACGCCACTCGCAGCCCGGCTGCCTCCGGCGTCGGGCACCCGCAGGCGCGCACCACGATCGCGCCGCGGATACGACAAACGCCCAGGGAGTTCGCCATGATCCGTTTCACCCGACCACGCCTCCTGTTTGCCACCGCGCTCGCCAGCCTGGCGACCGCCATGGCACCGCTCGCCGCCATGGCCGCGACCACCGTGAAGATCGGCACCGTCATCTGGATCGGCTACGGCCCGTTCTACGTGGCAGACCAGATGGACCTGTTCAAGAAGTCCGGCGTCAAGGTGACCATGCAGGTCTTCAATGACCCGGCGCTGATTCCGCCAGCGGTGACCGGCGGCTCGGTCGACGGCGGGATGATCACCTACGATCAGGCCATCAGCGCCGTGGCCAAGGGTTCGAGCATGCGGGTGGTGATGCCGATCGACTACTCGAACGGCGGTGACGCCATCGTGGCCACGAGCGACATCACCTCGGTGGCCATGCTCAAGGGGCAGAAGATCGCGTACAACCCCTTGTCGCCTTCCGACTTCCTCCTGTCCTACGCGCTGCAGACCCAGAAGCTCTCGGAGAAGGACGTCAAGCCCGTGAACATGCCGCCCGAGGGCGTGCCGGCGGCCATGGCCTCCGGCGGGGTCAAGGTGGGCGTCACCTACGAGCCCAGCGTATCGGAGGTTGTGACCATGGGAGACGGGAAGAAATTTCACGTGCTGTTCTCCTCCAGGGACGCGCCTGGCCTGATCACGGACGTGCTCGTCTTCAAGGCCGAATTCATCCGCAAGAGCCCGGCCGTGGTGAAGGCGCTGATCCAGGGCTACGTGGACGGCCTCGCGTACATGAAGACAAACCCGGCCGAAGCGGCCAAGCTCATCGGCAAGGTGATGGGCATCTCCGGCAAGGAGGTCCTGGAACAGATGAGCGGTGTCTACAACCCACCGCTGCAGGAGTTCGGCAAGGTGTTCGAGAAGAGCACCGCGACCACGTCGCTGTTCGTCAGCGGCGCCGTCATTTCGAAGATCCTGAAGGCCAAGGGCGAGATCAAGACCATCCCGCGCACCGAGGACACGATGGATGCCTCCATCGCCTACGCCATGATGGGAAAGTAAGCGCAAGTTCAGGGGCGCACCGGGCGGGCGCCGCAGCAGGCATGGCCGGCCGCCTCGTGCAGCGGTCGTGAGCACTCGCGCGGACACTCTGACCGCCGCGCTCGCGTGCCTGCGGGCTGGCAACGCCTTCGATCCGCCCCGCGATACCCGACCGTCCGAGCCCGCCATGAAGATCTTCCGCTCGCCCTCCGGGGCCCTGCCCAACACCCTGGCCCTCGGCTACACCCTGGGCGGCTATGCGCTCGGTATCTGGCTGATGGCGTCGCCGCCCTGGTGGCTGAATCTCATCGGCGTGCTGCTGACCGGGCACGCGCTGGTCTACGCGGCCTACTTCATCCACGAGTTCGCGCACCAGTCGATCTTCCGCACCGCCGAGGCCAACAACCGCTGGGGCGTGGTGATGAGCTGGATCACGGGAAGCTGCTACGCCACCTTCGGTGCCCTGCGCCGCAAGCACATGCGTCACCACATCGACCGCGCCGACGTCGTCACGCTTGACTACAAGGCACTGCTGGGCCGTTGTCCCGCCTGGATGAACCGTCTGGTGCTGGCGCTCGAATGGGCCTACGTGCCGGCGGTCGAGTTCATCATGCATGGCTACGTCATGCTGCTGCCCTTCCTCAAGCGGGAGCGTCACGCCGAGCGCTCGAGGGTGGTGCTGATCTTCCTGGTGCGCGCCGCCGCCTTCGCGGGGCTGGCCTGGTGGAGCCCGAAGGCGCTGGTGCTCCATGCGGTGGCCTACATGATCATGCTGCACGCCCTGCGGTTCACCGACGCCTACCAGCACACCTACGACGCGCTGGCGGTGCTCGAGGGCGGCGAGATCCCCGACGACAAGGTGCGCGACCGCGAATACGAGCAGGCCAACACCTACTCCAATGTCGTCTCCGTGAGCCACCCGTGGGCCAATCTTCTGCTGCTCAATTTCAGCTTCCACAACGCGCATCACGAAAGGCCCATCGTCCCCTGGCACGAACTGCCCGCCCTGCACCGCCAGCTCTATCCGCAGCAGTACCGCCAGGTGATCCCGATGCGCGAACTGCTCCGTGGCTACCACCGTGACCGCCTCCGCCGCATCACCTCCGACGATTACGGCGAGGTCGGAGACGGCCCCGGCAAGGCCGACCGTTTCCTCGGTGCGGTCGGCGTGTCGTTCCTGACGGCAGTGTGAGTCGATGGCAGGCGTTCACTACGGTCTGGAGGGGGCCACCGTCGTCGTCACGGGCGCGGCGACTGGCATCGGCCTGGGCATCGCGCGCGCCTTCGCCGGACAGGGTGCCCGGCTGGCGCTGGTTGATCGGGATGCCAATGCGCTCGCGACCGCTGCCCGGTCGATGGAAGACATGACCCAGGTGACGCCAGTCGTCGCCGATCTCAACGATGAGGCCGATGTCTCGCGCGCGGCGGGCGTCATCACCGCTGCATTCGGCCGGGTGCGCATCCTGGTAAACAACGCC
>Ga0169931_10004415_pt1 | contig 21904 bp, 18 predicted proteins | sample Kivu_15m_20L_FD_129675 | JGI IMG/M metagenome (GOLD analysis project Ga0169931, IMG submission 129675) | Freshwater microbial communities from Lake Kivu, Western Province, Rwanda to study Microbial Dark Matter (Phase II) - Kivu_15m_20L... | ecosystem: Environmental > Aquatic > Freshwater > Lake...
AAGTAATAATTGGGGATTGGGGATTGGGGATTGGGGATTGGCCCAATCCCCAATCCCCAATCCCCAAATTTTTACAAAATAAAGAATACTTAAGTATTCTTTTATTAATATGAAGAAAAATTTAAATTATTAATAAGAAATTTAATTATTAAATTAAATTAATGTTAAATTCATCGAGCTCGTATATAAAGTCTCAAGATAATCCAAACAGTCATTATAACTCTCATACCCCTTTAAAATCAAAAACAGATAATTTACTCAACGAGGATGTTGAAATCGACAAGTACATGTCAATAGTCGAAACGGAACTTAAAGCCTTGGGATATACATTGGATAATCGGGCATTCATCACGAATATCATTACAATTCTTGACAAGTTAATTGAACCCCAAAAATTCAACAAGACGATTTTTTTTCATATTCTAGACTACGCCAATCTTAATCATGACTCCCTTATCCTTTTGTTAGATTTCTTCAGGTCTTTTTTCACAGTTTACGAATCGATGAAAAAAAATAAGTCAGAAATCGTTGTACAAATAAATAAATGCCAGGAAGAAATTAGTCTATTTAGAGCAAAACTCCTTGCATCGATGAAGGAAGAAAAAATTTTGGAAAATGGTTTGACCAACAATTCGTTTTTAAAAATTAACGTTGCTAATATCAACAATGATTATCTTATAGCAAATAATTCAACTGTAGAAGATTCTATAAAACTTAAATTTTTGTTTGGCAATCTTACTCAAGAAATCGATTCGAGCACATTAAACAGAAAAATTCAATTCAGCATAAATTCTTTAAATCAATTGGAGGAAAGCCTTAGAATTTATTTGGTTGTTAGTGAGAAAGAAATTTTTGTTGAAAAAATTAATCCCAAAGACATATTAGACAACCAAAATACTATGAAATTTTCTTATGAGAATATTCAATTCGAATTGAACATAATCTGGATGAATTCTAAAGTTAATTATTTAAACAATGAGATAAGTAATTCAGAAACAAAGATAGCAAAGTATAAGGAAAGTGTTGATGTTTTAAATAATTCAATTTCCCACATCGAAGGTATATATCAATTATTATTTTTTATTTTACCCTTTTAAAATATTTAGACACATTTAAGAAATATTTCACTCATAAACGACAAGTAGAGCAAGAGGGATCATCTACAAATGCTCCAAAAAATGATCATGGAACAATGAAAAAAGAATTGGAAGTTTCAGAAAAAATAGAAGATTTTATGCTTAGGCTAATAGGAAAGGATGTGATCTCTTGGGACAAGTTTGTTTTTATAATTAATAAAATTATTTTGATTTTGATGTTTTTTATTTTATTTAAGAGAGGCGATTTCCTAACTGTAATTACATATTTTTATTAAACCCTCTTATAGCTGTTTACTAGTTTAAGTATTGTTTCTTTAGAATATAGATTTATTAAAAGAAATCACTGCTATAAGATTCTGTTAAGTCTTGTCATTTCTATTATTTTGGATATAATTTGGATTCTTTACAATATAACCGTAATATAATATCTTTACATGTAGAAATTAAACAACCAAGAAAATTGTGACTGCAATTCCTGGCTGTTTAATTCTAACCTATTCTGTTATGTTATTTCATTGATTGTTCTATTTCTTAAGGTAACTTTTGATTAATTAAAAATATTTTTCTTAGTTAATCCTTGCCATTTGCTTTTGGAAATTCGCATTGGAATACAAGCTGAATACAATCAATAAAAAAATTCAAAAGAAGACAATGATTAATTATTATTCAGATGAGATTCCTGCAACAAAAAAAGGAAACAATGAAATTGATAATAATATAAAAGGAAAGAGATTGTCTCGACCTATTTTGAAGTATAGTATACCAAGGAAGAATACATCTTTCATTCTCAGAAATTTAGATGAAGATCAATAGATTCCTTAGGGACAGTGAGATTTGTCGTTTTTTAAAATAATTGGAATATGAATTTATTTAAATACTAATTTAATATTACTTATTACATATTAAATAATAATAGCTTATTCTTTTTAATTTTTATTTTTTTGAGAAATAAACAAAATTAAGATTTTTATAAAATATTTTAATGAAAACATTTTCATTATGGAGTTTAATATTTTACTTGAGTTACCTATTCGAGAATGTTTCGTCCTATCTCTCATCAGAAGAGTATAGAACATACGTTTCAATAAGGGATGATTTCGAATCAGTTCAATTTTACAACTACTTTAAGCTGAAGCTGGATTTTTTTGAAAATAATCCAAGTAATTACATAAAGACATGTGACAAGAAAACAGTGTTCGGAAGTTTTAGAAACGGAAACATAACAACATTCTTTGACTTTAATTCATACGGCTCGATGGGTTTAAATTTCAATATTGCTATACAAAAAGACAGATTAAAGACAAATTCTACTGATATGCTAAATTTCGTTTTGAATAACGAAGTTGTTCATTCTTTAAGATTTTCAGATTACTTAAACAATTCATTAGCTACCACCTTGTGTGACAAAGATGTTTACATGTATAATATTTCTCTAGTATATAAAAATAAAATCCTGCGCTATCCTCCACTGACCTTTACTATTTCTACCAGCTTCGATCCTTTGTCGAAAATAGATTGGTCTTTGACTAATTTAAACATAGTTAAGATTAGCTGCCTCGAAAAATGCTCTGTATGTGACAGTGAACTATGTCTTGAATGCACTAACACCCCGAATTCAAAATTCAAGCCTAACATTTGTTACTGCGATAATGAAAAAGATTTTTATGATTATTCAGATCCGGACGGAGTGATCAATTGCCAACGTATTTAAATTAAATATTTAAAATTATTTTTAGCTAAGTATGTCCCTATTTTAAAAGAAGAGTACTCTAATCCTAATCACAATTACAGCTGGTTCTGGAATGATTATCCTATTTCATCTTTTTACTTTAAAAATTCATGTCCCAATGCTGATATTGGAATGCTAGGAGGTTTTGAAACTTTCGGTGATAGAGATGTCGTCAGCAAAGTTATTAAACTGAACGATAATAAAATTTTCAGCAGTTTGCAATCTAAATATGATACTTATCAATACATAAACCTTGCAAATTATAAAGTAACATGCAATATAACTTTCGTTAATTGGGATGAAGGAAAATTCTTGTTGAAAATTTTACCAACAACTAATAATAATCCCCTTGATATGATTCTAAGTAATACTGTGGATAACATTTGTGACAGTTCTAGAGGAATTCGATATTATCAGCAAGAATTTTCTTACTCAGGGCTTTTTGATAATAATAAGTATGCAAACATTTCTTTTCAAATGCCCACCACTCCTTCAAGAAGGAATAACAACTTCGGTTTGAAAGATTTTGTTTTTTCTGTATCTACTTGCCATAAGTCTTGTAAAACTTGTTCTAGTCCAAGTTATGATGGGTGTAGAACCTGCAAGGATCAGAATACCACAATTATTAGTGGACAGTGCGAATGTAATTCTAATTTTTTAAGGGATCTTTTTAATCCTGATTATCCCTGTGTTCCTATCGTTAGTAAAAATATAATATCAAACGGGCTAATAAATAAAGAAGACCTTGGTGACGGTTCAGTTCTTTCTCATCGTATAGGAATGAGTTCAAAATATTGTAAAGGAGAGAGACGATTAGTTGGTGGTTATATAGATTCGAATTTTAATGAACATTACATAGACATAATCACTTCCGAAATGGGAATCAATTTCTACATGAAAAAAATCGAAATCGAACTTGTAACAGAAGAAGACAATTCCTTGATTTATCCTTTTACGATTAAATACAATACAAATACTATACCTATTGAAGAATTTTATACAAGGAAAATTAAGTATCTTAAATTCAAAGACGAATTAGCAATTAAAGGTACCGACTGCTACTCTGATGTGAAATATAAATCATATCTGATTGTTTTCTATACTTATGACAGGGCTCTCCTAACTGATGTCGCGATAGTAAATAATTTTAACCATTTTTGGGGAATTTTAAAATTTTCAGTTAATTATTTTAAATGTCATACTAATTGCAATACATGCATTGGGTATAGAACTGATCAATGCCTTTCTTGCAAACCCGGGTTGGTTCTAAATATGGTAACCTATAATAAAACTAATAAAACATCTTCATGTATTTGTGATGAGAGCAATGGTTACTATCAAACATCAGAAACATTTGACCCTTTGGTTTGTACAAGTAGATCTTCACCTCAATTTGACCAGTTAATCCTAGGTGAATTAGACAACATAGAATTCAAACCAGAATTATGGACTAGTTATTACAAACAAATGTCGAATTCCGATGTTCAAGTTTGTGAAACAAAAAAAATTTTAGGTCAATACGATGCCTTAGGGCAGTTGTACCTGGAAAAGAATTTCAATTTAACCCAGGACATCCCTCATTTTAAATATTCAAAATTAAATTTTGAATTTCAATTTTACCTATATAAAACATTGACGAATTATGCTATTAAAATATTTTTTGATGATCAGTATGTCTGGGGTGAGTACTACAATCTTGGTCGTTTGGTTGACGGGCCATCTGACGAAACATTAATCTGTGACTCATCAGGAAAAACGAAATTTTATAGAAAGCTGATAAAATTTGATTATTTCGAAAATGATTACTTCAAAGGAGTGATAAACCCTAATCCGAAAATAAGAATTAAAGTTTATCCAGATAGTGAATGTCTTTATGATAGTGACTGCGGTTGGGGAATAAGCGATTTCAAGGTTAAAGTAGTCAGGGAGATGCCAGACGTTGTTGAAAATTGTGCCTATAGACCCTATTCGAAAGAACCGTGTACAAATTCAACTCAAACACGCCAATGTTACCCGGGATATTATGAATCTAAATTTACTTTCAACGAGTTTTCTTGCCAAGGTAAGTTGAATTTATTTTTATTTTCTTTATTTAGAGTGTCAAATCGACTGCCTTCAGTGCTCTTCTCCTACTAAGTGTAACACTTGTTTACCAGGATATTCTTTAATAGACAGATTTTGTGTTCCAACTACTAAAACGATATTTGAATCTCAGACAAGCATGCTAAGAATCGATATGAATAGGTATTACAAGAATCTTATGAATTCTTTTCAAGGATTTTCTTTAAATATATGGATCAAGTCAGGAGAAAACTTGCCCGATCTAGACAAACCTTTGTTGCTGATAGACCCCTATTTGATTTCTTATTCATCTAAGACGAATACTTATAATATAAAATTTAGTAAATTCAATTATCTATTCTCCTATGCAGACATGTTTCCAATTATTTTAAATTACACACTCACCTATGATTCCTCAGTATATCAAAATAAATGGATCCCCATTTCTCTCGCCTTTAGTTATAACACGAGAAGTAAGGACAATAGTTTTTATATTCAAATGAGTATCAATAACGAGCCTGTTCAATCCACATATTACGAAAAATATGATAAGCCTTCTCAAATCATTATATTTAATTACTTTTCAAAAGTTTCTTATCGCTATATGAAATTTTGGGATAGATACATTACACTCGACATTCTCAATAAATTAAACTATTTGTAATTTTTTTTATTAAACTTTTTTAGATCTGACTTTAAATTTCCCCCTTCAGATTTAGTTTTCTTTTATAAATTTATCGAAGGCACATTCAAAAACAGGGGCTCATCTGATCTTATCTATATCCTTCAAAAAGAGCAATTCAGATGGGTCTTTGACAACAACAATCCTGAAACATGCTTGGAAAATCAATACTACGATTTAGAAAAGAAAAAATGTTTTTGTATGTTTATATCATTTATTTAAATTTTAGATTGTAATTCCATATGCTCACATTGTTACGGTGAAGGCTCAGACAAATGTATAGATTGTCAAGAACCTACTCCATTTTACGATATTATTTCTAAAGAATGCAAGTCTATTTGTCCAGAAAATTTAGTAGCTGATTTTAAATATCCAACTAATAAGAGATGTCAACTATCATGTTCACCTAATTGTAAAGATTGTGACAACTTAAATGGATGCATTAGTTGCAATCCATCCTATTTCATGAATAAAAACGAATGTATTTACTGTTATGACTATGATGGTGATTATCGTTATAAATGTGACACATATACAAACAATTATTGTGAAAGTTCTATTAAAATTGTAAATAAACCCTCATTTTTCCTGATGGACGGAACAAATCTAAAACTAATCGCAAATATAACAGACTGTGGTGTATTAACTCATACAAATTGGACTTCTTCTATAAATTCTGATTCTTTAATAATACATAATCAGGGACGATCTCTCTATGTTGATGCATCTAACCTAAAAATGCCTAAGAGACACTTTTTCAATGTTCAATTATATAATCATGATAAATCTAAAAAATTAGATGAAGATCGAGTAGAAATTGATTTTGTTACCACTTCAATCAATGGAGGAAAAATTTCTTCCTTCTATTTCAATGACACAATAATTTTCTCAATCGACGTCTTTGATAAAATCGTCAAACCACGACTTAACGGTACTGTCAACTATGTTTGGACATGTCCCGGGTGGGTTCCCTTTGATTCTTGCAATCAGAGATCTAACAAGCCTGTTATCACAGTAAACGGGAGCCAGATTTTACAAGATTATTTTATGTCAGATATATTGTACGACGTATCAGTAAAAGTTTTAGTAGACAAATTAGAATATATAAAGATGGTAGGATTTTGTGTAGTTTATTCTCAAAAAAGTATCAATTCATACTTTGATTTCAAAATCGCTAATATGACCCAGATCGGATATAATTTACCCATGAAACATGAAATACAATTTATAAATCAAGTGGAAAGAGAAGCTTTGAAGAATGATTTATTGATAAAATGGTCTGTTGACAAGGTAGACGTTGTTTTAATGAATGGTGATTCACTTCCTATGTTTCTATTTCCATCACTAATATCAGATACAGAATACACAATAACATGTGAATTAACTTATAGAAAGAACACTAAAGTTGAAACGAAAATTACAAAAAGTGAGAAAATTATAATTTATGCCCCAAAATATTTATTGGATTTAATCGTTGAACCAGATAAAGGAATCTTCTCAAGTAAATTCAAGCTAACTGCTAAAATAAAAAATAAAATAGAAGCAGACACAGAAAATTACGTTAAAAGGTATCAATATTTCTATCTTAATCCTTCTGGGGACTATGTGCTAATAGAAAATAAGGACGATATGGGTGATACATATCGTCCCAGAATTATTCCTCCCACTGAATCAATAAAAGTAAGAACATATTACAACTCTAGTTCTTATAATGAAGAATATCTTACTGTCTCAATTACTAACGACATAAATTTCGATTTCTTTTCATCAATTCAGAGTATATTCGAGGACGACATTGAGGACGCCTTGTTACAATTAGAAGCCTATTCCTTAAATTTCAGAAAACCTTTTGAATATCCGAACATTAAGGACATACCGGCAATAGCAAAACTCTTTATTCAAAAATTAACTGCAGTTCTGAACGTAAGTAAAAAATCACAAGCTCTTTCAGATCTATTGAACAACAACCTTAATAAGGTCGGGAATATCTTAGAAGGATTCATTACGCAAATGTCAAGTATTGAAGCTGTCTCTGATTTCATAAATATCTTCGTATTCATCCTCGATTTTGTAAAGAAGTATAATAACTATAAAATTCTAACCGATGTATCATGTCACAATTTTGTAAGAGCATATGACAATTTGATTGAATTATTCCCAAAAGACGCTCAACTATTTTCCCAAGAATTGGGAATATTTGACAGTGCTCATAAATTAATTGCTTATACCATGTTATTCGTTGAATTAGGAATAGAGAAGCACTATAATTTGAAAAATATAGCGATAATTGGAACAAGAATCAACACATTATATTTAAAGAACAATATAACTTATGAATTTCAACAGCGTGTTAATGATTATTCGATTTCTGACGAATCTCGTGATGAAATATATAGATCTGTCCAAGAAGATGAGGAGCAGATTCAAGAAAGAAGAAATTTACAGGATGATGAGGAATCAGCTGACGTTCCTAAAACTTCTGTCGTTGTATCTTCAGTTTTTCTTAATGAAAAAATCCTTGATGGAACTCTGCAGATTTTTTATTTCAGAAATCTCAATTACGAGACAAACGTTGAATATCTTAAGGCAACAAAAAAATTGGCATTAACTCAGGATTTGTTACAAGTAAAAATGCTGAATATCACAAAATATGTTATAATCGAAGAAATTAAAAAGGCGAATAATGTAACATCATCATCAACTGAATCTAGTTCAAAAACAACTCAGAATATAACCTATACTATAGAAAGAAAAGAGACACCCGTTACAGAGTATAATTTTATCGAATTCAATAATGAGACATTTGTAACTATAAATTTCACAATGCCTGATTCATTTAATCGGGACATTCTCAATAAGACTACATGCATTCTGGTAGATGAAGAATTCGAAATGGGAGATGATGAAGAAGCTGTTTGTAATACCTGGTTCGATTTTACTAACAAGATAATTCAATGCGAATGTGACAAAACGGGAATGTACACTGTAATTTATAACCCCTTATTCAAATACCTCAGAAAGAGAATTCAGTTTCCTCAACTGAACGACAGTATCAACCAGCCTTGGGGATACGGTACTCTTATAATTCTTATAGGAGGGATATTTATGTGCATATTTTGGGCTTATAATGAAGATAAAAAACAACTTAATCAAATCAAAGATGCCTCTGCAAAATCTGCCTACTATCAAGAGTATAGGCAGAAGTTGAATAAGGATAATTTAAATATTAAAACAGTCACCTTCACCAAATTGTACTGTGATATTCTTAAATTTTCTAATGATCTTTACTCCTTCAAACACTACAAAGACTTCTATTTCCTCAGAGCTCATAGAATGCTCGTGTTCTTAGTCAGGATCTACATCGTCATCATCTTTGGATTCTACAAACAAGTCAATAAAGTCGACTTAGATATCCAAAAACAAATCGATGAAAGAAATATTTCGATTAAAGATAAAAGAAGTAACATCTACATGTGGGAAGGAGATTGGGGTAAAGAAATCGGAACAAGTTTGTATTATGCTCTCCCTATTGGTTTAGTTATGGTTCTCTTCCCAAAACTTTCGGAATGGCTATTCCGCTATGATGAGTCTCAATTAAGATTTGAAGAAAACAATAATATGGTAGATAACATAAGTTCTTTATTTTATAAAAAATTGTACTCTAAATGTAAAAAGGAAGAGGGCGACAATTTCGAAAAAATTAAAATGAATATTGAAGAAAATCAAAACGCCTTAGTTCCTTCAAATTCGCAAAAAGTAGACATTACAATAGAAGAATTAAAAATGAAAATAGACAAAAGGAAATATAAGGCTTTTATCAATTATCATCGGATGATTGGCACGTTTTTATTTGGAGTCAGATTCCAGCTTTATAAGAACGAGAAGAGAGACAATCTACCTGAGGACTTGGCACCACTTTATAACCAAAAAATTCAAGGACAAATTGAGAAATTCGAGAACCGAGCATATCAAACTAAAAGGAAATTCATAAAGGAAGTTGAATCATCTCAAGAAGCGGAGATCGATAGATTCCAAATTTTCAAGGATAAGAGAAGACTCCTTGAGAATATTGAAATAATCAAGCAAGGAAGAGAATTCAATCAAGAAGGATTATTTACTAAATGTAAGTGATATAAGTATATTTCCTTAACTTGTTTATAGATGGAATTCAAGACAATTTGCAAATAGGAGTGAGGACCAGACTGCTGCAAGAAGAAGACTCTGTCTTTACACAAATTAAACAAGTCAAAGAAGAAAAAATTGACAAATGGGAAAAACCTAAAAACTTCAAAATAGAGAATGAAAAGGATAAAGAGAAAGAAGAGGATCTTAAATTGTTTAAAAAGAGGGAAAAAGAGGAAGAGAAACTTATGCTCAAGAAGGAAAAACTAGAGAAACAGAGATCTGATAAACAAGCGAAAAGAGCTCTTGCTAAGAATCGACCGAACGCCTTTATTCCCAATATGATAAATGCAAATAAAAAATACAAAAGAATTCTTTTGTTGAAAATTATCATAATTTTCTTGATTCTAGGAGCTTTGATTTATGGAATAACATCCAGCTTAATTAAATTAAGAAACCAAGGAGGAGATAAGAGGGCAATATTCTGGATCATCCTCACTGCGATATCATTAGTTGAGAATTATATGATATTCCTCCCGATATTCTGTTTGATCAAGGCTTACTTAATGAAGAAATTTGGTCCTTATCATGCAAAAAAGTTCACCTGCAGTTTTAAATATTTAACATTCTTCTTCTTAATTTCTGATGTAGACAGGGCAATTTTTAAAGAACTCAAGCAGTATGTAAAGAACAACAAAGCCAGAGACAAAGAAGGACGATTTGTGGAAAACAATAATAAGTTAGAAATTCGACCAATTACAGATCCCGCTGACAATAACATGTCAAATTACAAGGAAGAAAGTCAATTGTCTGAACTTTTGGAGGAAGCAGAAGAAAACAAGAACGAAACTAGTCTTAACAAGGATGACGATTTAAATGAATTTAAAAAAGGTAACAAATTTGATGAAGAAAAAGATAATGAAGTTTATCATAACGATGAGGATATCACCAAGACATTAACACGCCTTAAAAGTCAGAGTTCAGATATAAAAAAGAAAGAAATAAATCTAAGCGAAAGAAAGGAAAATAGTGACTCCGAATCCGAATTTTCTATCAAAGACGAGTCTACAGTTAAGGGCCTCAAGAAAAGTCAAATAAAAGAATCTAAAACTAAAACAATCAACAGCTACAAAGAAGTAGAGAATTCAAAGAGCTATGGATCAAAATCTTATTCTAGTCAAGATGAAGAAGAAGAAGAGGAAGAGGAAGATGAAGAATACAATAGTAAAAGTCGAAGCGACAGTTATGAATCCAGCAAGTATAATAATACAGTCAGTAAAATTAATGTCAACACGAAAAATTCAGAAAAAAATATTGTCAGGTTGACTTCAAAGAACAGTGTCAATCAGCAGGATATAAACAAGATAATTTTGTCTCCCAAGAATACTATTAAGAATGAGACAGAAAATAATAGCATCCCTCTGACGGTGAATAAAACTTTAATTGACCAAGAAAGAATCATTACTCCAATCAATAAGATGAATACTATTAAGAATGAGACAGAAAATAATAGCATCCCTCTTACGGTGAATAAAACTGTAATTAAGCAAGAAAGAATCAACACTCCAATAAATAAGATGAACTCTATTAAAATTGAGACAGAAACTAACAATAAAGTCCCACTAACCTCAAAGAATTCTATAAACATCGAGAATGAAATAATAAACACCCCAATCAATATAAAAAATTCAACAACCATCCAACCAGAAAATAACTTGAAAACTAATCAATCGATTCAATTGCAAGAAATCAAACAAATAGATAAGAAAAACAATTTCCAATCAGAATCCAGCAATATTGAGGATAATGTCCACTTCGATCGGTTGAATAAATTTGACGATTGGTTTAATAAATTTGACAATACTCCAATTGGCAACCTTCAGAAATTTACTCCAATAAAAAATGTCCCAAAGATTACGCCATTTGATGATGACCAGAACAGTAAAATAAAAAAGAGTAGTAACTTTGACGGAAGTAGGGTGATAAAAGGGAAGAAAAAATGAATTAAATAATATTTTAGATTTTTATATTTCTTATTAAGTAATACCCAACACCTTTTCTATATATCCTGATATATGTATGTGTAACCATCTTTGTTTATATTTAATTAATTTATAAATTTATTAAAATAATACTATTTATTTTATTATTACCTATATTAATATTATTTGTCGAAAAATTTTAATGGAAAACGACATACAAATAAAACAAAACTTTTTACGTAGTGAAGTTATAGAACAGGGATACAATGCCGATTTATTTGTTAGTTATTTATCTGATAAAAAAGCAGAGAATGCAGATGATCTAAATTCCTACACATTTGAAGAATTAAAAATAATAGTCGAAGAATTCAAGAAACAAAATTCAATAGAAAAAGAAGAAATGAGAGACCGATCAACAACACAAACTACGCAGATATTACAAACAACTCCTACTATCAACCAATCCCAACCTGTATTAGACTTCCAAGAAATTATTACATGCAAGAAAATGCCGAGGACTCCCTTAACAGAGACAGAAAATTTAAAAATTTTATTAACAGAGTATTTTCTAAATTTTATCTAAATAGTCCGGAACTAACAGCGGGAGGTTTTTTTTCATCCTCTTATCATACATATTTAATCACAACACCCGCAATAGAAAGTAAGGTAAGAAGAAGATTTTCAGATTTTGTATGGTTGAGAGAGGTTTTTATCCAGCATTACCCAGGAATATTTGTAAAAATATTATCTACTTAATATTTGCTAGATACCTCCAATCCCAGAAAAGAAATTAATCGAAAAAACAAACGAGCAACTTGCGATAAAAAGGATGAGATACCTTCAAAAATTTCTTGATGCTATCGTAAAAATCCCTGTGATAAAATCTACAAATATTTTATTCAATTTCCTTACTATCGAAGATAAAGAGCAATTCGCAAATTACAAAAATTCGATTTCTAAACAGCAGCCACCTTCCGTTTTGAAAAATTTCGAAAATTTGGAAGGGATAATTCATCTTAGCATTACACCTGAAAATGATTCTAAGGCGAAATTAATAAAAGTCTCGACGTCCAGATATGAAGAGCTCTTAAACCAGATAAACGAAAGTTTTAAGTACTTACTTACTGAAATGGAAGTTGTAGCTGTTAGGCTAAAGGAAATTTCTAATTTGTTCAACAATATATACCAGTGTTCAGATATCTCTCAAGATATGACCGACACCATTAGTACATTTAAAATGATGACTAACCTCACAGGAAATTGGGGGAAAATTTATGAAAATCAATCGAAGGTTATGAATGAAGACGTGAGAGAATTTTTCAATTATGTAAGAAGAGAAATGACCGAGTTTAAAGATGTAAGTAGATTATACTAATTTATATAATCCTAGTTGATAGTTGAATATCAGGAATCAAAAATAAATTATTTAAATTATGAATCCAAATTAAGAAGCAGGAAGGAATATTTATTCTCTACTGGAAATATCGACAAATGGGAGCTAAGTGAAGAAGATTCAAAAACTGTTGATAGGAATGAGTTACTTTCTAATAAAGAACTTGCCTTTTCAAAAATGTTGTATAAAGATACAAATTATTGCACCTCGCTAAAAAGGAATTATGGATTCAGTTTGACTTCCTTGTTGCAAGAACACCACTTGTATCAAAAAAATCTCGCTAAGCGGTTTAAAAACCATTTCTTAAATTTGCCTTCTAAAAATACAACTCTGTTAGGGGATATATTTTCGATGGTTAAATTACTCACATTTAGTAGCTAAATAAATTTTTATATTATAAAAATAGAGCAAATTCTTATGTAAAATTAGAATTAAGATTTATATAGATAGCTATTATTATAAACTAGAATTAAATCATATCATATCTATTTCTAAAGTAATATTTGCTATGTCTTAATTTATTTCAATAGATTTTAATAATAAACCTCGAATCTGTTATCATGTCTGTGCAATTTGATGTGAGAATTTATCTTTTCTAATAAAAGCCTATTTTTTAAATCGTCAATGTCGGATTCTATTAGGAGCCTCAGTTTCTCATTTTCTTGAGAAAATCTTAACTTCAATTTCATTTTAATCATGCGTTTAAGGATTTTGTTTCTTGTAAGAAAAGTTGGGTTGAATAATTTATAGAATCTCATCGCGGAATTCAGCGAGTGTTCGCTTAGGACATAGGGGAAATCTGAGAAGAATCTTTTACGATAGTATTTCTGTATTTCTGGAGCGAATAATTTTGCTTGTTTGTTAAAGCCTTTCATGTAGTAAGCTAGTTCCTTATAGGATAGATTTTTTTCATTGTAAACAATCAATTTCCAAAGGCCTTCTCTAGATTCTTTATCACTGCTATCAATGGATAATAGATTAAACATGACTTCATCCAATTTTTCTGAATACGAGTTAGAGTTATTTTCATCTAGGATAATTCTTTTTAAGTTATCCTTTTCAATTGAAGTCATCTGGTCGTTCTGGTAAATAACAGAGATTATTCTCTTTTTGGTCTTCAAATCCAAAAATTTCAGGTCGTATTCCTTAGCTTCGAAAATTTCACTGTCGTCTTGGACTTCTTCAATGCTGATTTCTAGGCCATCCTTTATAAAAAATTTCAGATTGTCCAACGAATTCGTATTGATAACATCAAGAATGTAATTTACTAGATTTCTTTTCAAACTTTCGAATTGAGGATATTTGTAATATTTCTCTGTTAGTAGCTTAAACATCTCGTTCTTTTGAGTTCTGAAAGAAACCGGTGGTAAGTAGTTGTTTATTACGCTGATAGTATTAGAGAGGATTCTATTAGCGATGTAAATGTTGTTCTCTATGGCAAGTAGATTTTGACAAAATTTGATGTAGAGAAGAGGCTGACAATCTCCGTCCTTTATCATTTCGTAAAGGTCTCTTATTAAAAGTAATTTAGTATTGTTATGTTTGAGAATCTATTGAATTTATAATAAATTTAGGCTTATTATATCTATGCTTACGTTAGGATTTTCGATTACATTTATAATTGTAATTGAGTCTAATTTCTGTGTTACGTGAGCGTTGTCTAGGTAATCTAAGATTATCGCCCTAGGATTTGGATATGTCTGTGCTAGTTTAATCAAAGTTATTCTTTTAGGAAGGATTTTCACGTGTTTGATTATTTCTTCTCTGTCCTCATAAATTAAAAGTATGTCTATGATATATGGAAAGTAAATCTCTTTGTCTTTCTCAGTGCCTGATTTAATTAAATATTGATCGGTTTTGTTAAGTGCTGTTGCAGGTTCTTGTACTATGGCTATTGTGTCTATGTTGCCTTTTGTTTGAGGTATCTGTATAATTAATCTTAATTTAAATATCTATACGCATCTTAATCTTGACATTCCATGATTTCTCAAATGGTATTTCATCTGATTAGCAGGGGATAAAATATCATATAAGGTAGTGTCTTCTGTTGATGCAGTATAAGTGGTATTTTCCTCACTGCTATGATTATCGAAATTTTCCAGCGTTTTCAAAAATTCCTCACTTGTGATAAATTTTCCATTTTGTTCATGAGAATTAAGTAAAGAACTCAGAAAACTCCAAAATCTCTCACCAATAAGAGAATATAAATAATTGAACAAACTAGCTCCTTTATAGCAAGTGATTTCATCACAAAATATTTTTGCATCGTCAGTATCCCTTACATCCATCCAAACAGGGTGAGAATTGGAAGATTTATCAGACACAATTCCCTTAGTCTTGAAATGATCGAAGATTAAATCCGAGATGGAATTTTGTGGATTATTCAATTTTAGAATTTCATTTTTTTCTTTAAAGAACAAATGACTGGTAAAAACATTCAATGAATCAAACAAATAGGCATCTTCCCACCAATCAAAACTGAAATGATGCGAAAACCACATCTGGGATCTATTAATATAAATCATATTAATAAATTTACATCTGATTGATAAGCAGAAATTTGAAATAATTGATGTCCAGCAAATCATACTTTTCTTTTATGAATTTGATATCGAGAAAAATTACACCACCGGGAAAAGAACTTGCCACATTTTTAAACTCTGGTACAAAGACAATATCAAGTTTTTTATAAGGAAAATCGAAGTTAAATTTCTTCTCGAAAAATTTTATGCCTTCTCTCATTATCGAAAATATATTTATATCAATCTCACGAGTGTTTTTAAAATAAAGGCGCATTTCAGTTTTGTCTTTTTCGGAGGTAGGGTCACTCAAGCAGTCGAAATTCCCACCAAACAGACAAAATTGATTCATGCTTATATCCTTTATCTCTTTGAATTTGAAAAGGTGGCAATCTGATTCGTGCATGAAGGAAAATAAATTTTCATATCCACAATTTGTGTAGGAAAAATTTTTATCGATTGAGGAATTTGAAATGAAAGAAATTTCTCTCTTAGCGTAAACAAACAAATTTAATTCAGATTTTAAATTTGGTTGATCGAAGCATGGAAAAATCTGATGTGTTGAAAAAGGTTCGTTTTGTAACTAAATATTAATTAGAGAAGATACCTCTCCATTCTTCGAATTAGTGAAAAATTTCAGTTTGTTATTAATGTAATTGTTGATTAAACTAGAATATTTTATTTCAAGTTTATTCAATCCAATTTTTAAGCCTTTGTTGTTGATAATCAATCTGTTTAAATTTTTCTTAAAATATTCCTCTGTTGATTTATCATTATCATTGAGTTTTAAACTCCTTATAATTCCTTCATAATCTAAAAATATTTTCTGATTTTCTTCCTTCAATTCGGAAAGGAAAAATTCGATTTTTACATAACCGTCGTAGCTATTTATGTTTATTTTCGAGAAGTTAAGGAAGATTGTGTATTTTATATTTGACAAAAGGTTTTTCCTTATTTGCATTTCTGTTTTTTCTAAAGGAATGTGTGTGTTGATTAAATCCATTTTTAAATAAATTTAAGTTAATTAAAATTAATTATCATTACTAAAGATAAGAGATTATCATTTTATTATGTTGTAGTCATTTAATAATTTTATCATCTAATAAGTAAGTAAGTTATTTAACTAATTTAAAAATGTTATTTAATAACTAATAAGAATCAAATTAAAATCTGAAATTTTGTTTAATTTTTGTTGCTTTGAATTGTTTCTAATTCCTTTTCTGTAAGGAATATTGGGGCTAAAATTCTAGTAAGGAATCCTAAATTTTGAGCAGCTTGTTGCTGTTGAAGATTTTTGTTTTCTGGTTTTTGATTTTGAGACTGGGTGAGACTCCCAGTTTGATTAGAAATTTCTTCTTGAGAGGATTCATTATTGAGAGGTTGATTCACATAGATCTTGTCATCTACAAATTATAATTAAATAACTATTACTCTTAGATATTTTCTCAGGCACAGTTTCGATGCTGATATTTCGTTCCTTGTTCTCATCCCCTACAGAGACTCTTTCTTTTCTTCTATACTCATTCAGTTTTTCATTAAGTTCTTTGATTTCTCTTGTCAAACTTTCTACTATCAAAGAATTAGATTGAGATAAGGTTGATTTTTCCTCGATTAAATGCTGAAGTTTTTTTTGTAGTTCGTTCATTTTCTCTGCGCTTTTGTGGGTCTTGAGAAGATTTTCGTAATTTTTATTGGCATCATCATAGGAATTTTTTAAACTTCTATTTTGGAATTCCAAGTCGCTGAGTTTGCTAAGATTATCATCGATTTCTCTTGACTTTTCTCCTAGACTTTCGAATAGAGCTTCTTTTTCATTCGATAGTTTAGTGAGCGCTTTGCTGAATTCTTGGTTTTGTTCCGATAGATGAGATAGTCTGATGTCCTTTTCCTTTAAAGCGAATTCTTTTTCTTTTATATCCTTTTTGAAGTTTTCATTCTCTAAGTCGACCCTACATGAGTAATATAGATAATTATATTAAGATTTTTTACTTATTGATAAACTGGGTAATCGAATTGAGTCTGTCTTGATAGGGATTTTTGTCTTGCAAATTGATTCCTTGTTTTAAAAGAATTTTGGAATTTTCTAGGAATAATCTTGCGAATAAATCTTGTTGTTCTTTGTTAAGAGAAGATAAATTGCTGATCTGTTCTTTAAGTTTAGCTATCTCTTGTTTCTCCTCAGTTTCTCTCGATTTTAGTTTGGTAGTAAACTCAGATTTCAATTCATCTCTTTCCTTTTCTAAAGCATTCATAGCACAAGTCATTTCATTCAATTTTTGTTTATTCTTAATCTTTAGATTTTCCAAACCTTTTTCGTAGGTTGTTTTAGTCTGTTCAAGCAATTCTTTCAACTTTTTTGCTTTTTCTTTAAGAATTTCGATTTCTTTTTCTCTTTCTTGAACCTTCAAAGATAAATTGATTGCCTCCTCCCGAGTAAGAGATATTTCGTTTTCTTTCTGATCCACATTTCCTTTCAATCTCTGGCATTCGTCTTTGATTTGATCCATCTGTGCATTTATGTGAATATTGTTTTCAGTCAAGATTTTATTATGCTTTTCTAAAGAGCTTATTGAGGATTTACAGGAAACATTTTCTTCTTGAAGTTCCTTTAGAGAGATTAGGAGATTATTTTTTTCATTTTGGAATTCAGAATTTTTTCTTTCAAGATATTCATATTTCGTAGCTATTGAAGCTCCTTTTTCTTTCAAAGTTTCGTGTTCTGATTTTAAATCTTCAAACAAATTATTTAAATTATTATTTTCTAATTTAACAGAATTTATTTCTTGACATAGAATATTTATTTTCTTTGTTAAATTTATAATTTCAACCTCATTAGATTTCTCTTTTTCAAGGAATTTCTTAATTTCATCTTCATATGAATTCTCTTTTTCTAAGAATTTCTTAATTTCATCCTCTAGCGATTTTTCCTTTTCTTTTAATTTCTTAATTTCTCCATCATTTATCGATTTCTCTTTTTCTTTGAATTTCCTTATCTCTTCCTCTAGCAATTTCTCTTTTTCCTTGAATTTCATAATTTCTTTTTTAACAGTGCATTCTGAATCCTTTTGAATTTTATTCTCTCTTTTCAATTCATCCATTTCAGAATTCAAAGAATAGATGGTAGAGTTAAGCATAGAAATTTTTTTCTCTAATAATTCGATTACGCTAACATTTCTTGTCAAATCATCGTTTGCTAATTTTAATTCTTCCTTGATCAAAGAAAAATCCATTTTCGATTTCTCAACAAGGTTGATTAGAAACCTGACCTTGTTAGATAAAATTAACTCAGGGAAAGAAACTTGATTAGATTCACAGAAACTTGTAAATTCTTGAATTTCTTCTGAGTTAAATGAAAAAAGATCAGATGCAATTAAATTGTTCAATTCGTTTACAATATTCTCATAAATATAATCTCTGTCTTTTAATTCTTGCAACATTTTTGAATTAGAAAAATCAAAAGTGAATTTGTTCTCTTCATGTTTTAAATTCAATTCCACAATCTCTTCTTGAAGTTCTGAATTTTTGATAGAAAGAATTTCATTTTTTGATCTTTCTAACTTCAATTTCTTTTCTGAAGATTTGAGATTTTCTTTAACTTTGTTGAATTCATTTTGGAGGGTCTGCAATTGTTGTTGATATGTTTTAGAGGAATTTTTAAATTTCTCTTCATTTTCTTTATTTTCAAACTTGATTCTTTCTAAAAGATAATTTTTTTCAGAAATTTCCGATTCGTTTTTTCCTATTAAATCATCTTTTTCTATGAGAAGTTTAGAGAATTTGGAATTTGCTTCTGCATATAGATCTTTTTGTTTCTCTATCTCTAATGTCATGTCTTTTTTATAGTCTTTCAAAATTTCAACTTCGATTTTTAAATTTTTAATTTCTTCTGTCATCAAGGCGATTTCTTTCATCTTCAGATTTTTCTCATAAATTCTGGAATTAGATTCGTTAAGTAAAAATTTCAGGATTAGGCAGATGTCTTTACTCATAGTGTTGATATTGATTTCCTTCAGTTCAGGATTAGAACTAAAATCGAAATTTTCAAATACGAAAGTTTTTATCTTTTCAACATTTTCTTCATATTCAGAGATGAGATTATCTTTCTGAAAGATTTTATAATTCAATTCTGAAATTTTTTCTTGGAATTCCTTCAAGCATTCTGAACTAATTTTGTTTTCTTCATTCTTGTCACGTAGGGATTCTATTTCTTTCTTATTCTCTGTCAATTTTCCTCTTAATTCTCGAATGACTTTTGAGTAATTAAAGTCTTTTTCTTCAAGGCTAGTTTTAAATTTGGTAATTTCATTTTTTAATTGGCTGCAAATTTGAATTTGAGAATTTAAATCAAGGATAAGCTTTTCATTAAAATTTTTCATATTTGTGACTTCGGAATTTAGAAGATTATTGTTTTCAAGTAATTCGATGTTTAATTTTCGCAAATCTTTTGCCTCTTTTGCTTCTTTTTCGAAATTCTCTTTTGATTTCTGTAGAAATTTGTTCTGAGATTCTAACTGGAAATTCTTTTGTTCAAGCTGAATTATGTTGCCCTTGTATTTGTCTAGACTCAAACTGTTTGATTCATCTGATTCTTTTAGTTTATATTCCATTATGGATTTGTCGAGTGTAAGAGTCGAAATCACTCGTTTAGCCTCGATCAATTCGTTATTTAAAATCAACTTGTCATATTCAAGTTTTTCTACTTGATGGTGGATAAGAACGAAATCCTCGCATTTGTTAGTTTCGTTTTCTTCTGCTGTTGAATTTACAGCTAGAACATCTTGAGTATCTTCTATTGAAGTTCTGTAGGTATCTAATAAGTTTTGATATTGCTCAACTTCTTTCTGTTTGAAGCTTAGTTCGTCTTTGGCTTTATCGCTTTCGATTTTAAGTTCTAAGTTTTCTTTAATAAAATTGTTCATTTGATTTTTAAGAATTGAAATTTCTTCTAAATAATTTTCTTCGCAAAACTGGATCTCCTCTCTGGCTTCGTTTAATTGATCGGTAAAAAAATCCTCTTGATCTCTCATTTTTTGTATGTATTCCTCTTCAATTCTGTCTCTGATTTTATTTTCGAGTTCTTTGTAATCAACAGCCACTGACTGAGGATTGGATTTGGGGATGTTTGACTCTGAATTGTAGTAGATGTTTGGCTCGTTCTTCTGAAATTCGCTCAAATAGTCGTTAGGGTACTATGATTTCAATAAAAATTTTTCTTACTTCGCATTTTTCGAAAGTTTGAATTTTTATAAGATTTTCTTCGGTCTGTAATGTTTGTGATCCATAATCGAAGTTTTGTTCTTCTGTAAATTGATTGAATTTTTTAATTTCGCTGGTTGTACTTATTATATTATCACTTAATTCTTTTATTTCTGAAATATTTTCTGTCTGGTTTTGAGACATAATCTCAGCTACGTTCTCAACTGGAACAATCATCGCATATCTATTTAATGGTTGCTTCGGCTTTTTGTTAGTTGAAGAGACTCCTGGTACGACTTGGGATGTGTTGTTTGTACTGCTACCAATTTTCTTGGGAGGTTCCTTTTTCTGCTTTTGAATAGCCTCTATCATTTCTTTTTCCTTACCTGGGATTAACCAGCAATTATGTTCTTTGCTGTAATAAGGCTTCGGTTCGTTCTTTTGAATGTGCATTTCGGGAATATCGTCATCTTTTTTGAAAATCTTTTTTAAAAAACTCATTGAAGTATTATAGTAAAAATATTATTTATTTAATAATTATGTCAGTGTGAATTATTTGATTTTTAAATTTTTAATGTCAATGTTAAATATGAATAAGGAGTTAACATATATCCTCGTTTCAGTAAGTTCTAAATTATAATCATAACTGGATAGTTTATAAAGTGGTAAAAATAAAAATGATTGACTTATTATTCTTATATAGAGTAATTATATATATATATATATTAGAAACTTTCTTATATTTTCGTAATTTTAGTTTGTTATGAACCTGAAAAAAAATTCAGGAACAGCTAGTACAAAATTTTAATTAAAATTATAATGAATACTTTAGCTTGTACTAGTAAAGAATTTTTGCACACACAAAATTATGTTCTATATATTTTAAATTCTAATTAACTATAAGGTACATATTTGGTTATAAAATGTTAAATGGAATCACAATTATTTTACATAAATAAAAAACCTTAAAGATAGGAAAAGGTTTACTATAATTAAAAAATGGTGAGTTATACTGATTTCAGAGAAATTGTAAATCACACAGAAAAATTCAATCTGAATTAAAATATTTTTATATAAATTATCGACTTTTTGTTTTTTTTATTAATTTAAATAATTAAAAATA